>Ga0163162_10001389_pt1 | contig 22536 bp, 16 predicted proteins | sample S55metaG_FD_115310 | JGI IMG/M metagenome (GOLD analysis project Ga0163162, IMG submission 115310) | Switchgrass rhizosphere microbial communities from Kellogg Biological Station, Michigan, USA - S5-5 metaG | ecosystem: Host-associated > Plants > Roots > Rhizosphere > Soil | place: USA...
CGGCGCCGTCACGTTCGACTACGGAAACAACATTCGAACGGTGGCGTTCGACGCGGGGGTGCGCGACGCGTTCGCGTTCCCAGGCTTCGTCCCCGAGTATATCCGCCCGCTTTTCTGCGAAGGGAAGGGACCGTTCCGCTGGGTCGCGTTGTCGGGCGATCCCGAGGACATCTATCGCACCGACGAGCTGGTCCTCGAGCTCTTCCCCGATAACGAGCATCTGCGCCGATGGATCGAGATGGCGCGCGAGACGGTGCAGTTCCAGGGACTTCCGGCGCGAATCTGCTGGCTGGGACAGGGGGAGCGTGCACGCTTCGGCGTAGCGCTGAACGACCTCGTCGCCCGCGGCAAACTTTCAGCGCCGATCGTCATCGGCCGTGATCACCTCGATACGGGAAGCGTGGCGTCACCGTTCCGGGAGACCGAGGCGATGAAGGACGGAAGTGACGCCATCGCCGATTGGGCGATCCTGAACGCGTTGGTGAACGTGGCCAGCGGAGCGAGCTGGGTTTCGTTCCACCACGGCGGGGGTGTCGGCATCGGCAACTCTCTGCATGCGGGACAGGTGATAGTCGCGGACGGCACACCTGAGATGCGCGTTAGGCTCGAACGCGTGTTGACGAACGACCCCGGCATAGGCGTCGCGCGCCACGCCGACGCCGGCTACGACCGCGCGATCGAGACCGCGGCGCGTGAAGGGATACAATTGCCCATGGCCGGTGGTGCGACAGGCGCCGACGGGAATCGGAACGGAACATGAAGTGAAGCCTCGTCGAGCGCGATCGAGCTGTTCGGGCACGAAGTCATCGATTCCGGTTTCCACTTCCCCGTTCCGTCATCCCATGCTTTCCGCTCGATTCAAACCGTACCACGTCCCCCTCTTCCTCGCGAAGTACGCCTGGCTCACGGCCCGCCGCCGTCCGATCCTCGTGCACTTCGAGGTCACCATGCGGTGCAACGCGCGCTGCAGCTTCTGCGACTATTGGAAGACGCCGGCGGACGCGAAGGAGCACGAACTGAAGAGCTTCGCCGACGCCGCGCGCTTCTTCAACCCGATGGTGGTGACGTTCACCGGCGGGGAGCCAACGCTCCGCCGGGATCTCGAGGACCTCGTGTCCGCCGTGCACCGGGCCATTCGCATCAAGTACATCACGATGATCACGCACGGCGGAACGCTGACGCCGGAGCGTGCGTGGTCGCTGTGGAACGCCGGCATCAATCAGTTCAGTATTTCGCTGGACTACATCGACGGGCGTCATGACGAGGCGCGCGGCATCCCGGGCCTGACCGCGAAGATCTTCCGCAACGCCGCGATCATGCGTGACCGCGGGATCGACAACATCCGGTTCAACGTTGTGATCAAGGACAACAATTTCGACCAGGTGATTCCGATCGCCGAGAAAGCGGCGGATATGAAATGCGGGGTGAACCTCAGCGTGTACACCGACGCGAAGAACGGAAACAAATCGCACCTCGTGCGCGAGGAGCAATTCCGCGCGATCGATGACCTGGTGCGAGAGATACTGGCGTTCAAGCGTCGCAAACGTGGGGTGATCACGAACTCGGATTATTACCTGGAGCAGATCCCGCGTTATGTTCGCGGCGAAATGACGGAGCCGTGTCGTTCGGGGCTTCGAACGATCCACATTGACCCTACGGGTCACGTGAAGCGCTGTCCGGACTTTCCCGTCGACTTCCACTGGACGCAGTTCCGCGAGTACAAACCGATCGACTGCAACGCGTGCTACTACGGGTGCCGCGGTGAGGCACAGGCTCCGCTCAGGTTGTCCCGCGTGAGGGACGTGATGGCGTGACGGACCTGTTCGTCAACGCCTCCCAAGTCGTCACCTGTCAGGGGCCGTCGCGAGCCCGGCGCGGGCGTGAGATGAATGACGCCGGCATTGTGACCGGCGTCGCCGTGGCCATCGACGGCGAGCGGATCGTGGAGGTTGGGCCGCAGGCGGACCTGGAGCACCGATATCGGGACGCGGCGCGCATCGATTGCACCCACCGCGTGCTCACGCCGGGCCTCGTCGACTCGCACACCCACGCCATCTTCGGCAAGCCGCGCTTCGAGGAACAGGAGCTGCGAGCGTCGGGCCTCGACTACATGGAGATCGCGCGCCGCGGCGGAGGGATCCACGCGTCCGTGCGCGACCTTCGGGCGCGATCGGAAAGCGAGCTGCTGGATCTCGCGATCCCGCGCCTGACGCGACTCGGCGCCCACGGTGTCACGACCGTCGAAGTGAAGTCCGGATACGGGCTTACTCCCGACGACGAGCTGAAATCGCTCCGGGTGATCGCTCGATTGAGTGAGATTCTCCCCATGCGTCTCGTGCCAACGTGGCTTGGCGCACATGAAATCCCGCTCGAATACCGCGAGATGCAGGGCGGACGTTCCGAATACGTTCGCTTGCTCGTCTCTACGATGCTCCCCGCCGTCTCGTCGGGGAAGCTTGCCCGTTTCGCGGATGTCTTCTGCGAGCCGGGTGTGTTCACGATCGACGAGTCGAGAACGATTCTCACTGCCGCGCGGTCCGCCGGGTTGGGGCTCAAGCTCCACGCCGACGAACTCAGGGCGTCAGGCGGAGCCGAGCTCGCCGCGGAGATCGGGGCCACGTCAGCCGACCACCTCGCAGCCATCTCCGAAACGGGAATCCGCGTGCTCGCCGCATCCACCACTGTTGCCACGCTGCTTCCTGGAACGATGCTCTTCCTCGGGAAGGAAAAGCAGGCGCCCGCCCGGGCGCTCGTCGATGCCGGCGCCGCGGTGGCGCTGGCAACCGACTTCAATCCTGGAACGTCACCGACGACGAACTTCCCGCTCGTCATGACGCTCGGCGTCAGTCAGCTTCGGTTGAGCGTCGCGGAATCGGTGGTCGCATCGACGGTGAATGGCGCGGCAGCACTATCGCTCGCCGAGGAGACCGGGCAGATCGCGCCGGGCTTTTCCGCTGATCTTGCGCTGTTTGCTGCCGACGATGTCCGCGAGCTGCCCTATTGGTACGGCGACAATCGATGCATCGCCACCTGGGTGCGAGGACGACTCTGTCATCAGTCAGGTGGCGACAACCTCAAGGACCATCAAGGCCGCGGCCTCGTGCAAGGTATTGACCGAATGACGTCTACGCGCTGATGTCCAACGCCGCGAAGCTGAAGAAGAAAGCCATCGAACTGGAACAGAAAAAACAGTTCGACAAAGCACTCGCGCTCTACGTGCAGTTTCTGCAGGAGAGCGATGGGTCCATCGACGACGCGGATATCTCGCTGTACAACCGCGTCGGCGATCTGATGCTGCGCACGGGAAGCTCGTCCGACGCGTTGGCCTACTTCGAGAAGGCCGTCGACCTCTACGCCGAGCGCGGCTACCACAACAACGCGATAGCGCTCTGTAACCGCGTGCTGCGGCAGGCTCCGGGACGCGCGTCGATCTACTACAAGCTCGGGAAGATCAGCGCGACGAAAGGCTTCAAGAGCGATGCGAAGAAGAACTTCCTCGAGTATGCGGACCGCATGCAGAAGGCGGGGCAGATCGACGAGGCGTTCCGCGCGCTGAAGGAATTCGCCGATCTCTGCCCGGATCAGGATGACATTCGGCTGATGCTCGCCGAGCAGCTGACGAAGGAGAATCGGCAGGACGAAGCCCTCGAGCAGTTGCAGAAACTGCACGACAAGCTGGATAGTGAAGGCCGCATGGCCGAAGCCCGGGCGACGGTCGATCGCATGAAGTCGATCGATCCGGAGGCCGTCCCACGCACGTCGGGTTCGTATCGCCCGCAGAAATCGGCGGATCTCATCTTCCTCGACACGTCGTACGAGGACAGTGCGCGGTCGCCAAAGTCCGCGCCAAAGGAGGAGCCAAAAGCAGCGCCGAGGCCATCGGTCCCAACGCCGCCTGGTCGCCAGGTGAGCGATCCGGACCTCGTCCTGCTCACGCTCGAGGAGCAGGTCACCGCAGCGACGACGCCGACACCGAACGTCACGCCGGACGACGCGCTCGCGCTCGAGGAGCCTAACGACGTACCCGCTGTCGCCATTCCGCTGCTCGACATCGGGGAGCAGCTGCCGAGCGCGGACGACATCGGCGAAGGATTCGAGGTCGACACACCGGCGACGACGGGTCAGCCCGCGGCGAGCGAACCGGTCGATTTCGCGCTCGCCGCGGAGCCGGCAGCGGCAATCGCGGGCAACGACGTCGTCGCGCTCGATGTGTCCGAGCCCGCCGAAGAACCGCCCGTTCCAGGACCCCCAGCACGTGTGGCCGAGCTCACGACCGCGACGCCCGCGTACGGCGCCGGCCCGTCGCTCGCCGTAGACTATGGCGACCTGGCTGCCGACTTCACCGCTCCACTCGAGCCGGACGGCGGCGATCTTTTCGACTTCCGGTCGCCACCGAGGAGTGACGGCGAGGTAATGGACGCGTCTCCGCTTCTGTCGCTCGACCCCGACGTTTCGTTCCCAGGATTCGATCTCGGCGACATGGGGCTTCCGTCCGCCGACGAGGTGACCTCCGGTGGGAGTCTGGCATCGGCGTTAGGCGTCGACGCGACGCTGAGCGGAGGGATGGACGTCCTCGATCTGGATGGCGTGAGCGCGTCCGCGAACGACACGATCTTCGACACGAGCGAGCCCGCCGGTGCGCTCGAGCTAACGTCGTCCCGTCAAGCCGATCCGCGCGAGTTCGACCTGCCCGAAGCCCCGGCGGCGCCCACCGCCGCGGATGCCCCCGTAAGCTCGGCGATCGCCGCGGCGATCGAGGACATGATCGTCGCCGGTGGGTCTGACTCGAGCGCAGGAGCGAACGGTTCGGAAGCGGCGAGGCCGGTCGAGCTTCCGATCGAGGATCTGATCGAGCCCGCGCAACGAGCGCCAACCCCCGCCGCGGGCGTCGCGCTACGCGCCAGTCAGACGCCGGATGCAGAGGTCCCAACGCCTCCGTCCGTCGAACCGCGTCAGGCGCCGCCGCGGACCAAGCCTGAAGCGGCCGAGCCGGAGCCGCCCGCCAATCACCGCCCGGCATGGGAGATTCAACGCGCGGAAGCCGAGCGCCTGCTCGAGGCGGGCGACCGCGCCAGCGGCGTGCAGAAGCTCGATCAGGTCGCCGCTGAGCTCGAGCGCATGGGCGACCTGGAGCGGGCGCTCACCATCATCGACGAGCTCATTCGACTGTCACCCGATTCCACTCGGCATCACCAGAAGCGAGTGGAGCTGGCATTTCGCTCCAGCGATCGCGCGAAGCTCATCGACGCCTACATCGAGCTCGGCGATGCGCTGTTCCGATCGGGTGAAGAACGAAAAGCGCGCGCCGTTTACCAGCGCGTCCTCGAGCTCGCGCCCGACGATGCGCGCGCGCAGGCCGCGGTGGAATCCGTGTCGTCGATGTCACCACCGCAGGGTTCCGGCGCGATTGCGGTCATCTCCGCGACGACGCCCCCACCGGAAATCCGTGTCCCGGCGCCCCCGCCATCGCGCGATGCGCACCGTGCGGCAATGCACACGCCGACCAACGGGGCACGTGGTTCGAACGGTGCGGGCGCGCCAGCCCAGCCGCACAAGCCGTCGCCACTCGATCGCACCGCTGCAACGAACGGTGACTTCATCGACCTGGGCGACTGGCTTCGTTCGGGTGACAGTCCGAAGTCGACACGTATGGTGGCCGAGGAGAAACCTCCGACCGGCGACGAGCAAGCGGACTTTCAGGAGATGCTCAAGCGGTTCAAGCAGGGCGTCGCCGACAACGTCGACGACGAGGACTACGAGAGCCATTACGATCTTGGCGTCGCGTACAAGGAAATGGGCCTCATCGACGAGGCAGTCGCGGAGTTCCAGAAGGCGCTACGCGGACACTCGAACCGCGTGCGAGCCTACGAGGCCCTCGGTCAGTGCTTCGTCGAGAAGGATCAATACCAGGTCGCCGCGTCCGTTCTGTCCCGGGCCATAGCCATCGGCGAGGGAGATGACCATCATCTCGTCGGCGTGCTTTACCTTCTAGGCAGGGCGACAGAGGCATTGAACAGGAATCGAGACGCCCTCGATTATTATCAACGGGTATTTGCCGTCGACATCGGGTTTCGCGACGTGGCGGACCGACTCAGGGCGATCGAAGGGAAGGCGACTTGACCGCACGAGCCAACAGCTCACCATCACTGGCCGATACACTCCGGCAGATCCAGACCCCGGTACAGGAGGGGCTGCGGGAAGTGATCGACGAGATGTGGCGCATAGTCGCCAACGACAATCCGCTCGTCTCGGACGTCAACGCTCACTTGCTGCTGGCGAAGGGCAAGATGGTTCGCCCCACTCTGCTGCTCCTCTCGAGCAACGTGGATGGGTCGCCCGAGCCGCGCGCGACGGCGCTCGCTGCGGTGGCGGAGCTCATTCATCTGGCCACGTTGGTGCACGATGACGCCGTCGACCATTCCGTCATGCGACGCGGACGTCCCACGATCAACGCGCTGTTCAGTCATCAGGTGTCGGTGATCATGGGCGATTTTCTGTATTCGCGAGCACTGTCGGACCTCGTCCGAATGGGCGACATGGAGCCCCTGGCGGTGTTCACCAATGCGTCGAACGCGCTCACGCTCGGAGAAATGCGACAGCTCGCGGCACTCGACGCGCTGGCGTTCTCGGAGGACGACTACGACACCCTCATCGAGTCGAAGACCGCGTCGCTGTTCGCGGCCGCGTGCGAGGTCGGATCGTTGTGTGGTGCCCAGCGGTTCCGGAGTGCGCTGACGCGATTTGGGCAGCGCCTCGGTATGGCGTTTCAGGTGGCGGACGACCTGCTGGACTACACCGAGGCCCAGGAGACGACCGGCAAACCAACCGGGCTCGACCTTCGCGAACACAAGGTCACGCTGCCGTTGATCTTCGCGCTCCGAAAGATGCCAGCTGCGGCCCGCCGCCGCGTCGATGCGCTGTTCGCAAATCCTGACCCCGACGAGGGGCTGATCGCCGAGGTGGTCGACATCGTTCGAGAAGAGGGCGGGCTGGAGTATGCGCGCCGCCGAGGCGAGGACTTCGCCCAACAGGCCGAAGAAGCGCTAGGAGAGCTCCCCGAGAGCGTCTATCGCAACTCGCTCGCGGAGTCGATTGGCTACGTGATGGACCGGCGGTCATAATGGCGACACGGAACTCGTCGCGGCACCGGCCACTGTTCCACGGTGTAATATTGGCTATCGGCTTCATCGTTGGCGGCTTCATGACGCAGTTCGCCCGGAAGTTCCTCCCGGTTGGCGCGGTGAAGGAGTTCCTCACCACGGGCGTGACACCGTCGGTTGGCCCACTGCCAATCGATCTCGTTATCTTGAAATTCGCCATCGGACCGATAGCGTTGGATGTATCGCTACTCAGTCTCGTTGGCGTGTTGATCGCCTATCTCATCGCCCGGTCGCTGTTCTAGGAGACGATATGAATTTCGGGAACATGGGGTTCATGGAGATCCTCCTCATCCTCGTTGTCGTGCTCCTGCTCTTTGGCGCGAAGCGCCTGCCGGAGATCGGCTCGTCGATGGGGAAGGGGATCCGGGAGTTCAAGAAGAGCATCACGGACGTCGACCGTTCGCTTCGTGAGCCGGAGCGGGATGCGCGCTTGGATCGCGACTACAGCAGCGCGGACCGAATCCAGAATCCAGCGCGCGAGTCCCAGCCGCAGGAAGAAAGGCCAGAGCCGAAGCGATTGCTGAGCTGACGCTCTAGCGGGAACGGGGAACAGGGAACCGGGACCGGAAAACCCTCGGGATGCTTCGCCTAGCAAGTGAAGCGTCCCGAGGGTTTCTCTGGTCCCGGTTCCCTGTTCCCCGTTCCCGCTTTCCCTATTCCCTACGACGTCGTCTGCCTTGCCGCTTGCGCGAGCGACTTCCGGCGATCGTCGATCTTGGCGTCCGCGTGCAGCTGCTGGAGGAAGGCCTGAATGCGCTGCTGACGCAGCCCCTGGGTGACCTGCTGTCGCTGCGCAGCCTTCTGCGCTTCCCACGCAGCGCGGTCCGCGTCGACGCGACGATCCACACGGATCACGGCTACGGCGTCGCTGGTTCGAACCGGACTGCTCACCACACCAACTGGCAGGGCGAACGCGGCACCGATCGCCTCGTTCAGCCGGCCGAGGCCACCGACAAACCCGCCGCGCGTGAAGACCTCGCTCGACGTCACCGTTAGGCCATGCGACGAGGCCGCGGCCTCGAGCGTCGAGGCTGCCGCTGCAGTAGCGAACTCCTTTGCCTTCGTCATCAGGCGGTCGAGCTTCTTTTCGGCGACGAGCGTTCGCTTGATCTCATCCCGCGCCTGCGACAACGGCGGGAGGCCACCGGCCTGCACTGAATCGAGGCGCGCCAGCACGTAGCCGTCGTCCGAGTCGAACAGATCGCTCGTTTCCCCGGGCGTCACGCCCGAAAACGCCCAGGCGCTCACGCTCGGCACGTACTGTCCCGAAATCGTGAGCGGCTGGCCTTCGATCGCGATGCCCTGCGCGGGGGTCAGCTTGAGCACCTTCGCGGCGCTGTCGAACGGCTGGGGTGTCGTTTGGGCCGCTGCGATCTTCGCCAGCGAGTCGGCGCGCTTGTCAATGCGACTCGCCGACGAATCGCTCTGCTGGAAGCGGAGCAGGATGTGCCTAACGGCAAGCGTGTCGCCCTTCTTCTCATCGACCTTAATGAGATGCACGCCGAACTGCGTTTGCACCGGCTCCGAGATCTGTCCCGGAGTGAGCGCGTAGGCCGCCTTCTCGAAGACGTCGACGAAGCGGCCTTTCCCGCCTCGACCAAGGAACCCGCCGTTGGCGCCAGAGATCGTGTCCGCGGACTCGCGCTTCGCAACGTCCTCAAACTTCGCGCCCTTCAGGATCTCGTCGCGCAGCACAACCGCGCGGGCCCGAACAGCGGCGGAGTCGGCGGCCGACACCACGCGCGGAATCGAGAGAGTCGACACGACCGCGCGCCCAGGGCGCTCGAGCTCTTTCTTGTGCGAGTCGTAGTAGGCGCTGATTTCCGCGTCCGACACGGCGATGCCGGAGTCGGGCACCGAAGCCGGGTCGAACGTGACGAAGCTGACCTTGGCCGAATCGTGCTGGTCGCGGTAGGTCCGCCACAGCTCTTCGTCGGTGACGAACACCTCTGACGCGACCGCGTCGAAGAGCTTCGCGCGCGGAATCTCGGTCCGATAGTAATTCTCGAGCTGGAAGTACAAGCCCTGCTGTCGCGCCGCGGCGCTCTTCAGGAACCGCTGATACTTCTCGAGGTCGAACCGCCCGTCGGTCTGCAGCTCGGGCGACTGCATGAACTGCGGGGGTGGACTGAACTGCGCCGCCTGGACAATCTCCTCGTTTGTGACGCGGATACCACGCCGCTTGTACTCCTGATCAAGCAATATCGACTGCACGAGCTGATTGAAGACCTCGTTGCGGATCTGCTCTTCCTCATCGAGCGTCAGCGAGCGACCGCGACCTTCCTGCTCCTGTTGAATTCGTTGCTGAGCGGCCTGTACCCACGTCGTATAAGGGATCTCGTCACCGTTGACCTTGGCAACGGCGGTTCCTGTCGTGATCCGGGCCCGTCCGAGCAGCCCGGACGTCTCGGTGAACAGGAAGACGCCAACGAAGACGATGACGATGAAAATCCAGATGTATTTGGCGGCGCTCCGCATCGATTGCAGCACGGCGCGTTACTCCTCAAGCAGTATGACGGGCGTGGCGAGCCACGAAAAAAAACGTGGGTCGGAAGAAACGCGAAAGGTAGACGTCTGCAGCAGCTAAAATCAAGAGAGAGTGTCACTTCTGATTGACTCGAGTCGTCAGAAGGATATAATTTTTGACCGGTCTCGCCGCCCGGATCGCGCGGCGCACGAGAGGGCATGTAATGGCCAGCAGCGCCCGGCTTGACGAGCTGAAGAAAAAATTCGAGGAGAACCCGCGCCGCTACTTCGCCCCATTGGCGAACGAGCACCGCAAGTCTGGGGACCTGGACCAGGCGATTACGCTGTGTCGGACGCACCTCCCACAGCAGCCGGGTCACATCAGCGGGCACATCGTGCTCGCCCAGGCCCTGTTCGAAGCGGGCAGCCTCGATGAATCGCGGGAGATCTTCCACTCGGCGCTCGGGCTCGACCCCGAGAACCTGATCGCGTTGCGCTACCTCGGCGACATCGCGAAGGAATCTCGCGATCTCGACACCGCACGGAGCTGGTACCAGCGCGTGCTCGAGGTCGATCCGCGCAACGACGAAATCGAGCAGCTCATTCGCGATCTCGACGCTCCGCAGCCGTCGGGAGAGGCGCCAAGCGTCCAGGAAGTCGCGGCGGAAGCCTCGTCATTCGCGCCGCCCGCGCCGGCTCCGAGTGCGCCACCGCCCGCGGCACCGGCGGACCTCGACGCGCGATTTGCTCCGCTGTCGATCGACGAGGTTGAGATCGACGACAGTTTCGGTGCGCCGTCGCCGGCACAGCCTAACGACCCATCGTCCGCACCACAGGCTGCTCCGCACGGCGAGCAGGCCTCGTGGAGCGCTAGCGAATCGCGTGGCGATGCACCCGCCCTCGACGCGCCCGACCTCGATCCGTTCGATCTCGATCCGTCCGGATCCGTCGACGCACTGCTCGACGCGCCGGCCACGCCATCTGGCGAGGACTTCTTTCTGACAGAGTTGTCCGGCGCGCACGCAACGGCCGACGGCGTTGAAGCCGACGTCTCGCATGCGGAGAGCTCGTCGACACCCGAGGCGCCTGCCGAGCCGGCCATCGCGAACGCAGCGACCGAGCACCTCGCAACCCTGGACGATGCGGCGTTCCATCTCGAGCCTCCGCCAGACGAACCGGCTGCGCCAGTCGAGCACGGCGCAGTCCCGGATGCCGCACCGGAATTGACCGCCGCGGCCCCGGAGTCGAAGGATCAGATCACGATTCCGGGCATGGATGCCTTCGCCGCCGAGTATTCAACGGGCTCCTACGGCGTCATCCCAGAGCCGGAGCCTAACGAGGACGCGATCGAGCACCTCGCGAGTCTGCCAACGGCAGAATGGCAGCCGCCAGCGCCGCCCGTACAATCCGCGCCGGCCGCGCCATCGGCACCCGCACCGATCGACGACGGCCTCGGGCTCGAGGTGATGGAGTTCGTTCCGCCATCGAGCCAGGCGGCCGCCCCGGCGGCTTACCCGGAGGTGCCGGACGCCGACCCGGTGCTGGGGCGTACGCTCGCCATGTCGACGAACGAACCGAGCCAAACCCCGGCGGCATTCGTCACGGAAACGATGGCCGAGCTGTACCTGCAGCAGGGCTTCCGCAACGAAGCGCTTGCCGTCTATCGCGAGCTGCTGGCGAAGAACCCCTCCGACAACAATCTGCGCGATCGCGTCGAGCAGATCGAAAGCGGGGCGATCTCGAGCATCGGAATGGCGTCGGTGTCCGGGGACGTCGTGGAGTCCGCGCTCAAGCGTCAGTCCGGCCGGCCGCCTCGCTCCGTACGGTCGTTCTTCGCGTCGCTCGCCGGCCGGCGCGCACCCGCTCCGCGAGCGCCAGCGTATTCCGAATCCGACAGTGACGCTGAGCGGCCGACGCCCGACGAGCCAGCGGAGCAGCTCGAGGCAGCGAGCAGCGCGGACCACACCGGGCCGGCCACGTCCGCGGCCGAGACGCTCGCGACCTTTGATCCGTTCGCGGACACCGCGGATTCAGAGCACGTGTCCGCGTCGGCTCTCGATGCCGCGGCGACACCTAACGAGCCACTCGCCGAGTTCTCGACCGGGTTGACGTCGCGGTCGCGACAGACGCCGCGGTCGACGCCCGCGCAGACGCCGGCGTCGGCACTCGGGCATGCGGAACCGCAGGGCCGCCCAACCCGCGCGGCGAGCAACGAGCTCTCGCTCGACCACGTATTCCGCGGCGCGCCGGAGCCCGCTCCCGCCGCGGACGGTGGGTTCTCCTTCGATCAGTTCTTCTCGGATTCTCAAGCCTCCAATGACGACGCTGCCGCAGCCGCTGCAGCGCCGGAGTCGGGTCGCGGCGGAGGGTCGGGCGATGCTCATGACATCGAGCAGTTCACGGCCTGGCTCGAGGGATTGAAGAAGAAGTGAGGATCGCCGTCCTCAACGGACCGAACCTGAACCTGCTCGGCACCCGCGAGCCCGCGCTCTATGGCAGCACCACGTTGCCGGAGATCGAGGCCCGCCTGCGCGATCTGGCCCGCGAGCTTCGGGTCGAGATCGAATGCGCGCAGCATAACGCGGAAGGCGCGCTCATCGACGCGATTCAGGGGCTCCGCGGTCGTGCCGATGCGGCGATCATCAATGCCGGCGCGTACAGCCACACCAGCCTCGCCATTCGCGACGCATTCGCGGCGGTGGAAGTGCCGTACGTGGAAGTCCACCTAACGAACATCTTTGCGCGCGAACCAGAGCGACGACACTCCACACTGGCACCCGGCGCGCGTGCGGTGCTCTGCGGGTTCGGCGCCGTGGGGTACGAGCTCGCCCTTCGGGGTCTGGCCGCGACGCTGGCGTCGCGTGTCTGACCGACGTAGCCAGCGCCTCGCGGCGCTCGTCGAGTCGTTGAGCGTGGCCCATCTCGATGGGCTGCTCGTCACGAGTCTGCCGAACATCCGGTATCTCACGGGCTTCTCCGGCACGAGCGCGCTTCTCTTCGTTACGTCGCGCGATGTGTTCCTCGTGACGGACTTCCGGTACCAGACTCAGGTGGGCTCGGAGGTCGGTGAGCTTGCTCGCATCACCGTCGAGCCACAGAGTCTGTGGTCAGGCCTCTGGCAACTGCTCGCGCAGGCAACCTATGTCGAGGTCGCCGGGTTCGAGTCGGCGCACATCGTCCATCGCGACTTCCAACGTCTGCTGGAAGCCGGCCCAAGGCCGCGGTGGCGCCCCACGACCGACCTGGTCGAGACGCTCCGAGAGCGGAAGGACCCTTACGAAGTCGCTCGCATTCGCGATGCGGCCGCGATGGCCACGGGCGCTCTCGAGAAGACGCTGCCGGCCATTCGAGCGGGGATGACGGAGCTCGAGGTGGCTGGTGTGCTGGAGAAATCCATTCGCGATGCGGGCAGTGAGGCGTTCCCGTTTCCGTCCATCGTGGCCTCCGGCCCGAGGTCGGCGCTCCCTCATGCGCGCTCGTCGTCTCGACAGATCGCGAAGGGTGAGTTTCTCCTCATGGATTTTGGTGCGGCCTCCGGCGGGTATTGTGCCGATGTCACCCGCACGATCGTTGTTGGTAAGGCAAGCGACGAGCAACGTGCTGTGTACGACGTGGTGCGGCAGGCGAACGAGTTGGCCGCGAGCGAAGTCCGGGCGGGGTTACGTGGGCGAGAGGCGGACGCGCTCGCGCGTGACTACATTGAGCGCTGTGGGTATGGGGAGGAGTTTGGCCACGGGCTCGGGCACGGACTTGGGATCGAAGTGCACGAAGCACCGCGGCTCGCTCGCACCGCTGATGGACTGCTTTCGCCCGGCGCGGTCGTGACGATCGAGCCGGGTATCTATCGGCCGGGTTGGGGCGGCGTTCGCATCGAGGACGATGTACACCTCGCGGCGGAGGGCCCCGAGCTCCTCACGCAGTTCACCCACGAGCTCCTGGAGCTCGCGTGAACACGAAGGGGAGCCACTCGTCCATAGAGAGATATGATCGACTTACGCTACGTCAAAAAGCTCATCGAGATGATGGATGGGTCCTCGGTCGACTCGGTGGAAATCACCTCCGACAAGGGCATGAAGATCCGCATCTCGAAGACGCCGCAGCAGCGGGGCACGGTGCAGATCCCCACACCGGTGCCAATGCCCGCGCTTCTGCCGGCGACCGTCGCGACAGCGTCGCGAATGACGCCGGCGGAAGGAAATGTTGTGGTGGCGGAGCAGGAGGCGCCGTCGAAGACGGAGGCGCCGAAGTCGAAGCTGCTGGAAGTGAAATCTCCGATGGTTGGTACGTACTACTCGGCGCCGGAGCCCGGCGCCAAGTCGTACGTAGCAGTGGGCTCACGCATCGCCAAGGGTCAGATCCTCTGCATCATCGAGGCGATGAAGATCATGAACGAGATCGAATCGGAGTTCTCGGGCGTGATCACGGAAATCGCGGTTCAGGACGCGCACCCCGTCGAGTACGGGCAAGTGCTCTTCAGGATTGATCCCAATGGCTAATCCCACAGTGGCGCCGGATCACGAAGCGGTAGCGCCGCAACGCGCTGCATTCAACTTCAAGGCGATCCTGCAGCAGATGGTGCAGCTCAACGCCTCCGACCTGCATTTGAAGGTCGGCCGGCCGCCGACGCTGCGCGTCAACGGTGATCTCTCGCCACTGCCGCTTCCCGCGTTGCGCCCGGAGGACCTAACGGCGCTCGCGAAGGAGCTCATGACGCCGAAGCAGGTCAAGGAGTTCAGCGAGTACCGTGAAGCGGACTTCGCGACGGGCGTCCCAGGCATCGGTCGATTTCGTGTCAATGCCTACCAGCAGCGCGGTACGATCGCGTTCGCGCTTCGAACGATCCCGCACACCGCGAAGTCATGTGGTGAGCTGAATCTCCCGGCGGTGGTCGAGGAAATCTCGATGCGTCCGCGCGGTCTCGTCCTCGTCACCGGCATCACCGGGTCCGGCAAGTCGACCGCGCTCGCGTCGATGATCCAGCACATCAACGAGCGGCGCTACGCGAACATCATCACGATCGAGGACCCGATCGAGTTCCTGCATCGCGACAACCGCTGTCACATCAACCAGCGCGAAGTCGGTACCGACACCGGCAGCTTTGCGCAGGCACTGCGGCGCGTGCTTCGTCAGGACCCCGACGTCATTCTGCTCGGTGAGATTCGCGACCTGGATACGCTCGAGACGGCGCTGAAGGCAGCGGATACGGGACACCTCGTGTTCTCGACGCTGCACACGACGGACGCCACGCAGACGATCAACCGTGTGCTGTCGTTCTACCCGCCGCATCAGCAGTCGGAAGTGCGCTTCGCGCTCTCCACGGCGCTCGCAGCCGTCATTTCGCTGCGTCTCGTGCCGCGAGCCGACAAGCCGGGCCGCGTGCCGGCGGCCGAGGTGCTCATCAACACGGCCGCCGTGCGCGAGCAGATCCGCGACCTGAACGCGACGCTCAACATTCCGGATCTGATCAAGGAAGGCACGTCGCAGTACGGGATGCAGAGCTTCGACCAGTCGCTCATGCAATGGTACTCGAGGGGCGTCATTTCGTACGAGAGTGCGCTATTCTACGCCAGCAATCCGAGCGAGTTCGCGCTTCGCGTACAGGGTGTAGCGGGGTCGAGCGACACGAGCTGGGACGGCTTCCAACAGGCAACGGCGCCGTGAGTTGACCTGAACAGGTCACCTCGCACGTGCTACCGCATAGATTGCGAGACGATTGCCGGGGAGCGTGGCGAGCTTGCTCGCAGCGCCGTCGGCCGTTGACCGTTAGGCTGACCGCTCCCGCCGACTTGCCCTCGCCGCCAGCTCCCGCTGCATGTTCAAGAAAATCCTGATCGCGAACCGCGGGGAGATCGCGCTGCGCGTCATCCGCGCCTGTCGTGAGCTCGAGATCGAAACCGTGGCCGTCTACTCGGACGCCGATCGCGAGTCGTTGCATGTTCGGTTCGCCGATGACGACGTGTGCATTGGCCCGCCGCCGGCGCGCGATTCGTACCTGAAGATCCCGCGAATCATCGCCGCTGCCGAGATCACCGGCGCGGACGCAATCCATCCCGGGTACGGCTTCCTGGCCGAAAACGCCGAGTTTGCGGAAACGTGTCAGGCCTCGAACGTCACGTTCATCGGGCCGACGGCCGAACAGATCCGCGTCATGGGCGACAAGGCGGCTGCGCGCCGAGCGATGACGGAAGTTGGGGTTCCGATCATCCCCGGCACGCCAGGCCCGGTGGAGGATCCCGACGAAGCGCTGAGCTTCGCGAGGGAGATCGGGTTTCCGGTCATCATCAAAGCCGCAGCCGGCGGCGGTGGGAAGGGTATGCGCGTCGCGAAGAACGTCGATGACTTCGCGCGATCGTTCCAGCTCGCGCGCTCCGAGGCGCTATCGGCGTTCGGTAACGGCGACGTGTATGTCGAGAAGTACCTCTCGCGTCCGCGACACGTCGAGTTCCAGATCCTCGGCGACCGCCACGGTCACGTGATTCACCTGGGCGAGCGCGATTGCTCCGTCCAGCGTCGGCACCAGAAGCTCATCGAGGAAGCGCCGAGTCCCGCGGTCGATGCGGATCTGCGCGCGCGTATGGGGGAGGCAGCCGTGCGAGGCGCGAAGGCCATCGACTACGTTGGCGCCGGCACGATCGAGATGCTGCTCGACGAGGATGGGTCGTTCTATTTCATGGAGATGAACACCCGCATTCAGGTGGAGCATCCGGTGACCGAGATGCTTACGGGTATCGATCTCGTGAAAGAGCAGATCCGCGTCGCCAGCGGCGAGCCACTGTCCGTCACGGAGCTCCCGCCGCTTCGAGGTCACGTCATCGAATGCCGTATCAACGCTGAGGATCCGAGCCGCAACTTCCAACCGTCTCCAGGCAAGATCGAAGCGTTCCATCCGCCTGGAGGTCCGGGAGTGCGCCTGGACACGCACGTGTACGCTGGGTACACCGTGCCGCCGTACTACGATTCGTTGCTCGCGAAGCTCATTTGCCAGGGTCGCGATCGCGAAGAAGCGATCACGCGAATGCGCGTCGCGCTCGAGAGCTTCATCATCGAGGGCGTCACGACTACGGCGCCGTTTCTCAGCCGCGTGATGACGCATCCGGCCTTCCGCGCCGGAGACATCGACACGAAGTTCCTGGAGCGCGAGGGACAGCTCATGAAGGAGCCGGTGTAGTGCGGCTCGACGTGTTCTTCGGCGGTCATCAGATGACGCCGGCGGACGTGCAGGGACGGGTGGTGCTCGTGATCGACGTGCTTCGCGCCTCGACGACGGTCGCCGTCGCCCTCGCCAACGGCGCGAAAGCTGTCATTCCGTTCGAGAGCTCCGATGAGGTGGTCGCTCGCGCCAAGCAGTTCGAGCGCGACGACGTGCTGCTCGCCGGCGAGCGCCGGATGCACGCGATTCCCGGCTTCGACCTTGGCAACTCGCCACGCGAGTACAGCGCCGAGGCGGTGGAAGGCAAGACGGTGCTCCTCACCACGACGAACGGCACGGTCGCGCTCGCCGGAATCCAGGGCGCCCGCGACGTCGTCGTTGCATCTTACGTCAACTATTCCGCGGTATCGACAATCATTCGAGCGGCCGGTCGCGGCGAGGCCGACGTGACAATCGTCTGCGCAGGTCGCGATCGGCAGTTCGCGCTGGAGGATGCGGCATGTGCCGGCCGTTTCACGCGCGCCGTCAGCAGGCCCTCCACAATACGGCTCAACGACGCAGCGCAGGCCTGCTCGATGATCGATAGACGCTATGGAGATCAGCTCGATCGCCTGTTCGAGGACTCGGAGCACGGGCGCGCGCTCGCCGAAGCAGGCTTCGCCGAGGACCTCATCGTCTGCGCCAGCGTGGACTCGCATCCGGTGATTCCGATCTACCACGACCGGCAGATCACGAAGCTCGGACCAGATCGAGAGCGGTAACGGTCCTGTGGGAAATACGTCGCTCAAGCGCGAGGTCGCGGGAATCGCGCTCTTGCTATTCGCCCTGTTTCTCGCGGGTGCGGTGCTCGTGCCGCCGGGGACGGCGGTGTACGAGTCGTGCACGGCAGCAAAGAGCGTCTTCGGGCCGGTCGGCGCGTGCCTGCGAAGCTGGTCGCGCGAGTTGATCGGGATTCCCGCGGCGCTCCTGCTCCCCCTCATTCCCGCAGTGCACGCGCTCCGGCTGTTCGGCCGGTTGGAATCCGAGACGGATCGCTCGTGGCTGGTGTTCCTCATCGGATTCGTGGTGATCCTGCCCATCGCGTTAGGCATGGCCCGTGGGGTTCACGCCGGCGAGCTCGATCCGGCCGCCGGACTCTGGGGCGGGTTCTTCGCCACGTACGCGGTCAAAGCGTTCGGCACGGTTGGCGCGTGGATCATGGTCGCGCTGGCAGCGAGTGTTCTGGCGGCGGCGACGCTTCGCTGGAATCCGATTCGAGCGATTGTTGGACCTTCGGTGCAACCGGGGACTGCGAACCGGGAACTGGGAACAGGAGCGCCAGCGCTGGTCGGGGCTCCGGACGCTGACAAGCCCAAACGCAAGCGCGCGAAGAAGGGCGAGGTGCTCGCGGGAACGCCGGCTGACGTCGCGACGACGCTCGCGCCCACGCCCGAGGAAATGCCCGCGATCGATCCGTCGCTCATGCGCGACGCCGTCCCCGAGCTGGAAGAGGACGGCGACGTCGATCTGGCACGTGACCGGAAGAAGCGAGAGCGCAAATCGAAGAGCGACCTCACGGCCGATCGGGACGAGCGCGTCCACGCCGAGATCGACTCGACGGCAGTCGCGATCGAATTCGGCGGTGACGAGTTGCCGCCGACCGAGATCCTCTCGCCGCCGCCGCCTCGCAATGTCGAAGTTGGGAAGCGCGAGCTCGACCTCATGGGCGTGAAGCTCATGGACGCCCTGCGCACGTTCCGCGTGGAGGGTGAGCTCGTCGGGCGCACGACCGGTCCGGTGGTGACGCAATATGAGATCGAGCCCGCACCGGGCGTGAAGGTCCGCCAGTTCGCGAACCTCGCGAACGACCTCGCGCTGGCCATGCGCGCGCCCAGCATCCGGGTCGTCGCGCCCATCCCCGGTCGCGGTGCGGTGGGCGTGGAGGTGCCGAACCCCACCGCCGAGATGGTGACCTTCCGGGAGCTCATCGAGGCGCGGGACTTCCAGGGTGCGCGGGCCGCGCTGCCGATCGCGTTAGGCAAGGACCTCGAGGGCAAGCCGGTCGTGGCCGACCTGGCCAAGATGCCACACCTGCTCATCGCCGGCGCGACCGGCTCTGGCAAGTCGGTCTGCGTCAACACGCTCATCACGAGCCTCGTCTACCGGCACACGCCGAAGACGCTGCGGTTCCTGATGGTCGACCCGAAGATGGTCGAGCTGTCGGTGTACAACGTGCTTCCGCACCTGCGGCACAAGGTCGTCACCGACAACCGCGACGCCGCGGCGGTCCTCAAGTGGGCCGTGCTCGAGATGCAGGAGCGCTACGAGATCCTGGCGGCGAACGGCGCGCGGAACATCCAGGATTTCAATCGCAAGGTGCAGGAGGGCGCGAAACTCAAGGCGCCGAAGGAGCAAGCCGTCGCGCTCGGGAGTCCGGACTACCTGGGCGGCGTGTTGCCGTACATCGTCGTGATCATCGACGAGCTTGCGGACCTGATGATGACGGTGCAGGGCGAGGTGGAAACACCGCTCGCCATGCTCGCCCAGAAGGCGCGCGCGATCGGCATCCACCTGATCCTCGCGACGCAGCGCCCGAGCGTCAACGTCATCACGGGTCTGATCAAGGCGAATTTCCCGAGCCGCATTGCGTTCCGCGTGGCGTCGCAGGTGGATAGCCGCACGATCCTCGACGGCATGGGGGCCGAGGCGTTGTTAGGCAACGGCGACATGTTGTTCATTCCACCGGGCAAATCGGAGCCCGCACGGCTTCAGGGCGCGTTCATCGCGAGCGAAGACACCGAGCGCCTCATGCAGTGGTACGACGCCAAGCGCGAAGCGCGCCGTGCCGCGCTCGCCGCACAGGGTCTGGTGGTCGAGGAGCCCACCACCGCGGAGCCGGACATCCTCGAGACGATCCGCGCGCGCGAGGCGCTCGAGAAGGCCGGGGACGACGCGGAGGAGTTCGACGACGCGGATCGGGACAAGCTGTTCCGCGAGGCGGCCGAGGTGTGCATTCAGCATCAGCTGGGTTCGACGTCGTTATTGCAGCGCCGGCTCGGCGTTGGCTACGGCCGCGCGGCGCGCATCATCGACCAGCTGCACTCAGCGGGAATCCTCGGGCCGCCGAACGGCTCGAAACCGCGCGAGATCCTGAGTGGCCTCGAGGATCTGGATCGGATCTGCGGGCCGCGAGCGTAGACGCCACGCATCGTCGCGCGATCAGGCCGCCCGCTTGGTCGCAATAAAGTTCGTCGCGACCGACTTTTCGGTCGAGTGCGCCGGTGCGAGGGGTGTGATCGTGAATCCCGCTTCTGTCAGCAGTCCGAAGACCGGATAGTGCTGGGGTTCGGTGGCGGCGTTTCCCGGTGCCTCGAACACGACGGACCGTAGCGCATCCCCCGAGAGCAGGCTACCGAAACCGCGAAGTACTTCCGCCTCGAACCCTTCGACATCGAGCTTCACGACTGTCGGCGTGGGAAGGGCGCGGTCGGCGACGAGCGCCTCGGCTCGAACACAGGGACACAGGATGGCCCCGTCGTAGTGGACATCGGGCCACGGTCGGAGCGACGAAAGGCCATTGTTGCCACGCGTCACAATGCTGAGTCGAGCAACGCCGTCCGTGTCGGCCAGCGCGGCGGTAACAACCTGTACGTCGACGCCATTGAGGCTCGCGTTGGCAATGAGCCTCGCGGCCGTGTGGGGGGTTGGCTCGAACGCCACAACCGTCGTGTCGGAACGGAGATGCTTGGCCGTAATCGCGTGAAGCCCGATGTTGCTGCCGACATCCCAGAGGACCCCGTTAGGCGTCAGCGATCCGATGATCGCGTCGATCACCTCGCGCTCATAGTACCCGTGGTCGAGAACGGCGTAGTCCATCACGTTCTCGACGTCCAGATCGAACAGCAACCCGTCCACCGTGCGGACCCGTGTCAGCGTGACTTCGTGGTGTCCGCGCAGGATCCGGCGCAGCCTGGCCGCGCCCCGCAGTCTTCGCCGGCTCGCGAACGCGACGACGGTATCGAGCGGAGTGATGCCCGGTGGGGGACGGCGCTTTTCTTCGGTCACAGTGCCTGACCGGCTGCACGATTTGGACCGGGCGGCGCGGTCATCGTGCGGATGAATCGCCGCATTGGGGTTCGTACGAAGTCTTTGTCGCCAGCTCGCTCGTCATTGTCCCATCCGTTAGGCGAAGCTCGCCGATACAGATCGGAGTGGCTCCGGCCAAGCCGGGTTGCTGATCGCGAATGAGCCCTCCAGCTAACCCGCGCGCCGGACGACGAAGCCGCACATCGCTCCCGGGCAAATACGGTGTGCATGGGAGCGGCGCGGTCGAGCATTTCTCGAGCGGCGAGTTGGGCACAATGTTGCTACGGTAGCCGAGCGTGTCGGCGATCGGCCGCGGAACGGCGGTAAGCACCTCCACGTCATTCACCCGCCAGCGAAACAATCGAGGAGGTGTTGCTGGTGCCTCCGGGACCACGAGATCTGCGCGAGTGATGGAGACGAGCGACGCTCCGCGCGCCAGTGCCGACAAGACGTTGAGCTTCTGAGATGCGCCTGCATACGCGCCGCCCACGATCACACTCGTTGCCACGAAGGCCAGTACAGCGTGCCTGCCAGCGAACGAGTCACTCGCGCGCGAGTGGACCGTCAGCGCGAGCGCCAACGCTGGCACGGCGATCAGGAACGCGTAGAGAAAGCGAGGCGCCGGCGCCTGCCACGCCGCAAACGCGGCACCGAGGAGCGAAAACGCGACGACGGTGCGCACGCCGTCAACGCCGAGTGGCGGTGGGCTCGGCTCGCTGCGCAAGGCAGCGACGCGGCGAAGGAGATGGATCCCGAGAGGGAGACACGTCGCGGCGACGAGCGCGATCCATGGGTGATCCATGACCCACGGCGCGATCCAGCCCATCGATGCACTTGGCACTTCGCCGCGCCGCTGCCATCGGGCCACGTCGCGCACGTACGTCGCGTAGTCGGCTGCGCGTGAGACGCCGATGGACCACGGTGCATCGAGGCACGCTATCGGCGATGGAAACGCCGGGCATCCGGACGCAACGAGATTCGCCGCGATGAACGGACCCACGATCGACACGGCGAGCCCCGCACAAATCAGGACGCGCCTGAGGTAGCGACGGACGCCGCCGTCGCCTGGCGATGCCAGCACCGCGTACGCGCCCGTCGCGATGACCGCCGGCACGGCGAACAGCTTCATCGAGCACGCGCCCAGCGCGATCACGAACGGAATGAGCCGGCGTGTGAATGACGTCGGCGCGGGTGACACGACCAACACGGCCCACGCCGCGACGTAAATCATGGCATTCGTGGCGATGTCGGGAGACGGACTGACCGCGCCGCCTACAACGATGGCCCAGATGAGCGCGGCGGACCCAAACGCCAGAAACCAGTCGGCGATCGAGGCACGCCGCGCCGAGATGCGAGCCGCCGCGAGCGCTGCCTGAACGCCGGCAAGCACGAGGGCGAAACCGAGCGGCACGTTGCCCGCGCGGTTTGCGACCGGCCCGGCGTCGAACGCCGCGGCCAACGTGAACCATGCCGACACGTGGCCCAGGCGGTTGTGAACGAGCGCCATGCCGGGCACGGTCCCAAGCTCACGCAGCCATCGGATGACTCCGACGTGATACACGAGCGAGTCGTAGAGCGTGACGGGGTCGCTCGCGAGCGCCGCGGCGCCGATCGCGACCGCCATGACGCCCATGCCAATCGCCCATGCCGGGAGCAGAGGGCTCTCTCTGCGCGGCGGGGCTCTCCTCGACCGGA
>Ga0163162_10001397_pt1 | contig 22464 bp, 11 predicted proteins | sample S55metaG_FD_115310 | JGI IMG/M metagenome (GOLD analysis project Ga0163162, IMG submission 115310) | Switchgrass rhizosphere microbial communities from Kellogg Biological Station, Michigan, USA - S5-5 metaG | ecosystem: Host-associated > Plants > Roots > Rhizosphere > Soil | place: USA...
ACAATTGTTGGCGCACAGGCCGCAGCCGATGCACCAGTCTTCAATAATTACTTCCAGCGTATTGCGCCGCCGAATCGAGCCGACGGGGCAGCCCACCATGCAAAGTGGGTCGCGGCACTGCCGGCAGGAAGTCGCCACCAGATACTTGTCGAAACGCAATCCTTCTCGGACCAGTCGGCTCACTCCGTCGTGTGCATCGGCGCAGGCGCGTACACACTGATCGCAGCGCGTGCAGCGTTCCAGGTCGAGCACCAGCAGGCTTTGCGCTTCCATCAGTCCCTGGGCGAGAAACTGGTCCACCGGAACGTTCTCAGTTCGTATGGCGCGACGCCGGTTTTCTTCCAGCCGTTCGTGGGCCGTACCCTCGAGGCTGTGACGAATGTCGGGAAACTTGTCCAGCATCAACTGAAAATCTTCAGCCGAGATCCGCACTACCTCGACGTGGTCGAGGGCCGTGCAGGTCGCATTGCGCGGGCTGCCGGTAAGGAGTGCAATCTCCCCAAAATAGCCGCCCCGCGCCAGATAGGCGAGCACCAGTTCGCCTCCGAGCTTTTCTTCGGAGACCTTCACGAACCCGATGCGGATGAGATAAAAACTGTCGGCGGGGTCGCCTTGTCTGCAAATCACCTGTCCGGGGCTGAACCGCAGCAATTCCACCCGGTCGCGCAAGTGGTCGACAAAATCCTTGGTGAGCGGAGCGAAGATCGGGACGCTCCGCAGGTGAGAATCCAGCGCGCGCACTCGGTAGTTGCGTTCCAATTGCGCGCGAAACGTCTTGTTGCGCTGCAGGATATCGAGCACGTTCCGCAGCATTTCCAGCATCGCACAATCGGTCTTAGCCCGCACCGTTGCCGAGCGCGGGTAATAACTCATACAGGTCATCTCGCCAAACATTTCGCCCGGGCCCAGTTCGGCGATGGGGTTCTCGTACGGCAAATCGACCGAAGCATCAATCGGAATAAATGGCCGGTAGGATTCCTCGCTGCGATGATCCTCCTCGCGTGGAGACAGCATGCTTTTCAGCCGGCTGAAAAATCCGCTGCTGCTTCCTTCCGTTTTGACGTGTGCGATCGGGCTGGCAAGGTAAACCTCTGCACTCCCTTCCAAGATGTAAAACGCCGTCGAACCAAATTCCCCTTCGCGGCAGATGATTTCGCCGGCCCGAAAGCGTCTTTTAACCACAGCTTTCTGATTCAACTCAAGAAACGTGCCCGAGACATTTTCAAAAATCGGCAGGTGCAAAAGCTCGGCGGGATCGAGAACATCTCCTTGTCCCAGTTCCGTTCCAACAACTCGCTTATTGGTGAGCGCACCGGTCGGGCACGAAACCATGCATTCGCCGCAGGAAACACACGACGACTCGCCCATCGGCAAATTGTTGTCGAAGGCAATGCCGGTCTGGTATCCCTTGCCGCGCCGGGCCAGCACCCAGTTGTGCCGAATGTCATCGCATCCACGAATACAGCGGTCGCACAGGATGCACGACTCGTGGTCCACCGCGATTACGGCCGATGAATCGTCTTTTCCTCGCGGTGTGGTGCGGCGCGGAAAGCGCGGCTCTGTGATTCCGGCATTTGCCGCCAGATGTTCCAGTTCGCAGTCGCCCGAGTGTTGCTGCCGCGCACACGGCGCGGGGTGGTCCGACATCAGCAATTCGATCAGTGTGTGGCGCGCTGCGTGCACCTGATCAGTTGCCGTCTTCACCGTCATTCCGGCTTCGGCTTGACGAATGCAAGACGCGGCGTACACACGTTGCCCGACATCGACCACGCACACCCGGCACACGCCCACCGGATTTTCATTCTGCTGATGACACAGAGTCGGGATCGGTATGCCATTGATTCGGGCAGCGTCGAATATGGTCGTGCCGGCCGGAACCGAAACCGCTTTGCCGTCGATGGTCAGCTGAATTTCGGGTGTCGTCGTGGAACTCATGCGGTCCCTCGTTTTGGGATGCATACGCCCGTAGGACAGCGCCGGTTCTTCACGTGCTCGCTAACAACGTCGGGAAAATGCTTCAGCACCGATTGGATGGGAGCGGGCACGATCTGGCCCAGGCCGCAGATCGAAGTAAGTTTCATCGCTGTGGAAAGGTCGTCCAGCAATTGCAAGTCGGAGTCCGAAGCGCGGCCTTCGGTCCATCCCGTGAGCATTTCGACCATCTTTTGCGAACCCACGCGGCAGGGAACACACTTCCCGCAGGACTCGTTGCGATAGAAGCGCACCGCGTTCAGTGCCATGTCCAGCATGCAACGGCCTTCCGCACAAACCACAATCGCTCCGGAACCCACCATCGAACCTGCCGCGGCGAGCGCATTCCAGTCCAGGGGAAGATCAGCCATCGGAGCGGGAAGATATCCGGACGACGGTCCCGAAGGCGCGAATCCGAGCAGTGCACGCCCGTCGAGCACACCACCCGCATAGTCCTGAATCAGTTCCGAATACTTCATACCCATCGGCACTTCAAAAATCCCAGGCCGGTTCACGTCGCCGCTGATGCCGACAAACTTCATCCCGGCCGACCCATTCTTGCCCTGCGCCTTGAACCACTCCACGCCGCGCACCAGGATCACCGTCGCGAAGGCAAACGTTTCCACGTTGTTGATCGCTGTCGGCTGGTTCCAAAGACCATTTGTTCCGGGGAAGGGAGGCTTGTTACGGGGTTCAGCGCGCTTGCCCTCGATCGCTTCGAGCAATGCGCTTTCTTCGCCACAGATATATCCGCCGGGACTCACGAAGATTTCCAGATCAAAACTGAGATCGCTCCCCAGAATGTTCGCGCCCAGCAATCGTTCGCGATAACAACGCTCGATTTCTTCCTGCAGAATCTCTTTCGGATTCTCGTATTCATGGCGGATATAGAGAATTCCGCGCCGCGCACCTGTGACCAGGCCCGCTGTAATCATGCCTTCAATCACCAGCCAGGGCGCGTTCTCCATGATGAAGCGGTCTTTGATAGTGCCTGGTTCGCTTTCATCGGCGTTGCAGACGATGTATTTCTCTTTCCCTCGAGCGTTGCGAACAATTTCCCACTTGCTGCCTGTAGGAAAACCGGCGCCGCCCATGCCGCGCAGGCCACTGGCTTTCAAGGTTGCGATGATGCCGGCCCAGTCCCGGGTGTCTACAAACCGCCGTACCACCGAATAGTTCGAAGAGCCGTCGTAAGGATCCGAAGCCATTGGCACCCGATGGCGGTTTCCCGGTACTTCAGGAAGTGCGCCACCAGACAGCAGGTCTTTAACGACGGCGGCTGTGCGCTCGCCCTGAACGTTGCAATAAATCTTGTCATTGATGGAAATTGCCGGCGCCTGATCGCAGCGTCCCAGGCACGACACATCGCGGACAGTGACAGCCTCGGGATTGGTGCCCCGGAATGCCTTATCCAATGAGGCTTTTGCTTCTACGCCGCCGCGCAGGTGACAACTCATGTCGGCGCAGACGCGGACATCAACCTGAGGCGGAGGAGTCAGCTGAAAATGGGGATAGAAGCTGGCCACCGCATGAATCTGGCTGAGCGGGACGTTAATCTTCCCCGCCAGTCGCCGCAGTTCGTCTGCCGGCAGATAGCCGAATTCGTGCTGAATCACTCTGAGTTCGTCGAACAAGGCGTGAGCGTCCCCTTAACTTTGCATCATAACGTCCTGCCTTCGCCCGCCATCGTAACGGCAAAGGTTCGCTCCGGAATGCCAGAAGGCTCATCGGTGTGAGTGTCCCATCGTTTTCACCCCGTACCACACTGTCAATTGATTTCGACGAATGGAATGGGTATAAGCAAGCCAAATCGCTATTTCCTGAATCACTGCTCACTACCGTTCAACAAATGAAGCAAGGAAGGCCCACTCTCGCAGCAGCCGGCAGCAGATATGTTCGACGGGCAGCCTTTGTTGGAATCGCGCTCGCCGCGACCGCGCTGAGCCAGACTTCTCCAGTCGGAAAATACAACGGACCCGGAGGCTGCGCCTCCAGCAGTTGCCATGGAAGCATCCAACCCAAACAGATCACGCACGTTTCACAAAATGAATACAGCATCTGGGCCGCACAGGATAAACACGCTCGCGCCTACCAGGTGCTTTCGAACGATGTATCGCTCCGCATCGGGCGCATCCTGAATCTGAAGTCTCCGCCGGAACAGAACGAAAAATGTCTGGCATGCCACGCGCTGTCAGTTCCCGCCGAGCAACGGGCCCAGACTTTTGACCTGAACGACGGCGTGAGTTGCGAGAGCTGTCACGGACCGGCTGCAGGCTGGCTGGGACCGCATACGATCAAGGGTTGGGAAAATCAATCGTCTGAGCAAAAAGCCAAGCTCGGCATGATCGACCTGCGCGATGTTGCTGTCCGCAGCCACACCTGCCTGCACTGTCATGTCGGCACCGCGGAAAAATTCGTGGATCATCAGATGATCGCCGCCGGACATCCTGACCTCACTTTCGAGTTGAACCTTTTCAGCGCGGTGATGCCGCGCCATTGGAAGGAACTCGCGGACTCACCATGGTTCGGCGCCAAGGAATGGGCAGTCGGACAAGGGATGCAGCTGCGCGACAGCCTGCAGCGGTTGGCGCGTCGCGCGCAGAGTTCCACCTGGCCCGAATATGCCGAACTCGATTGCATGGCATGCCATCACAGCCTGACGGCTCCGAAAGACAGCTGGCGCCAGGAAGCAGGTTATGCCGGACGCACTCCGGGCGTCCCGGCGTGGAACGCCGCCCGCTTCGTCGTCTTCCGCTACGCGGCAGCGGTAACCGATGCGGCTACAGCAAGCAAATTGGAAGCGGAGGTAGCAACGCTCACCAGTCTGACGGGACAACTCAGCGGCGACCGAGAACAAATTGCAGCCGCAGCCGACCGCGCCGCTGCTCTCGCCGACTCTCTCACCCGTCAACTGAACGACCGCGCTTACGATCAGACATTCACGCTCCAGATCATGCGCCGAATTGCTGGCGATTCTAGCATTGCTCTGCAAGGGCAGCGCGCCGCCGAGCAAGCCACAATGTCGCTGGATTCGCTATATAACGTTTGCAAGCAGAACGGAGCGCCGGACAACGACGTGCAAAGCGCGATCGCGGGATTATTCGCGCAGGTACAAAACCCATCGGCTTACAACGCGCCCGCTTTTACAGCTCAGCTCCAGCGGGTGGGAGCCGCGCTGGGCCGCGGCGGCAAATAGCAGTGTCCAATCCGACCATGGAGAACAGCACCTCCGAGCACCAGCGGCTGCACGAGAAACACTCCGGCCCAGTCGCGCCCTGGCGCAAGTGGGGACCCTACGTCAGCGAACGGTCCTGGGGTAGTGTTCGCGAAGACTACAGTCCTGACGGTTGCGCCTGGGAATTTCTTACTCACGACATGGCGCGCAGCAAAGCCTATCGCTGGGGTGAAGACGGCATCGCGGGCATCTGTGATCGTTACCAGCTTCTGGTGTTCGCGCTCGCTCTATGGAATGGGCGCGATCCCATTCTGAAAGAGCGCATGTTCGGACTTTCGGGGAACGAAGGCAATCACGGCGAGGACGCGAAAGAGTACTGGTTCTACCTCGACAACACGCCGACGCATAGCTACATGAAGATGCTGTACAAGTATCCGCAAGCCGAGTTTACGTATCAGAAGTTGCTGGAAGAAAATCGACGCCGCTGGGGACAAGCCGGCGCGCCCGAATACGAATTACTGGATACAGGGATTTTCGATGAAGACCGATACTTCGATGTGTTCATCGAGTACGCCAAGGCCGGTCCGGAAGATATTTGCATTCGCATCGAAGCCATCAACCGCGGTCCCGAAGCAGCCGACCTGCACCTGATACCGCACCTGTGGTTTCGCAACACCTGGGCCTGGACCGATCCGCCAGGAGCTGAGCCGTCCATCCATTTACAGAAAGCTGCCAGCCAGCTTGCGCTCGTAGCGGACGAGTCCAACGCCACCAGCCTGCGCAATCTGCAATTTCCTTATTCGCTCGGTACTCATTATCTTTACGCGCCCGAGGGCGGGGACCCACTCTTCACGGACAACGAGAACAACGCAGTCAGACTCTACGGCTCTCCCGAAAATCGCAAGCCCTACGTGAAGGACGCGCTCCATCGCCACATAATTCATCGAGAGTCTTGCGTGAATCCACGGCAGACGGGTACGAAGTCGTGTATTCACTTTCGGCAGAGCATCCCGGCGGGCGGGTCGATGATCTTGAGGCTCCGTTTGACCCCCGAAAAACTTTCCACGCCGCTTAACGATGTCGATGAAATCGTTCGCCGCCGCAAGACGGAAGCGGATGAATTCTACGCAGCGGTTCATCCTCCTTCGGCCACCGCAGAAGAAAAAGCAATTCAGCGCCAGGCACTCGCCGGGATGCTTTGGAGCAAACAGATTTATTTATGGGATGTAAATCGCTGGCTCGAAGGCGACGATCCCAAGTTCCCACCACCTGAATCGCGGAAGCAGATGCGCAACGTCCACTGGCGTCACTTGAACTCGATGCGCATTCTTTCCATGCCCGACAAGTGGGAATTTCCCTGGTTTGCTGCCTGGGACCTGGCATTCCAGTGCATCACCCTGGCTCTTGTCGATCCCGAATTCGCCAAGGAAAACTTGTGGGTACTGCTGTTCGAGCAGTTCCAGCATCCCAACGGACAGATTCCCGCTTATGAATGGGAGTTTTCCGACCTCAATCCTCCGGTGCACGCGTGGGCTTGCTGGCGGGTCTACCAGATGGAAAAACAGCGCACCGGCAAGGGCGATACCGTCTTCCTGGAAAAATGCCTGCACAAGTTGCTCATGAATTTCGCCTGGTGGGTGAATCGGGTCGACAGTGAAGGTAACAACGTTTTCGAAGGCGGATTTTTAGGTCTCGACAATATTGCGGTTGTCGATCGCGGAGAAAAGTTTCCTAACGGCGCCATCCTCGAACAATCCGACGCGACCGGCTGGATGGGCTTTTTCTGTCTCTACCTGATGCGTATAGCGCTGGAATTGGCCAACCAAAACCGGGTCTATGAGGGCGTCGCCACCAAATTCTTCGAACACTTTATCTACATCGGCGCGGCCATGAAGAAGATGGGCGGCCGCAATTACCAGCTGTGGGACGAGCAGGAAGGCTTCTTCTACGATGTCCTGCGATATCCCAACGGCGAGTTCCACAAATTCCGGCTCCGGTCGCTGGTCGGGCTAATCCCGATGTACGCCATAGAAGTTCTAGAGAGCGAAGAACTCGCCGCGCACCCTGGTTTCCTGCGCGATGTGGAATGGTTCATACAGAACCGCCCTGACCTGGTGGGAGACGCCTGTTACACCGTCGGCGACGGGAAGAAACGTTACGTGCTTTCGATTGCCGATCCCAGTCAGTTCAAGCGTTTGTTGCAGCGCATCTGGGACCCCGAAGAATTTCTGTCACCCTACGGCATTCGCAGCCTGTCGAAATATCACGAACAGCATCCCTTCCAGTTCGGCGATCGCTCCATGGGGTACGAACCCGGAGAGGCTGCCGTCAAATTAAAAGGCGGGAACTCCAACTGGCGTGGTCCAATCTGGTTCCCCACCTCTTATTTATTGATTCATTCCTTCCTGCGTTTTGGCGACGCAGTCGGTTCGCAATTCTCTTTATCCACCGCCGGTAGCAAGGGCAAGTCGATCACTCCGCATGACATCGCGCGGGAAGCCGCTGACCGGATGATCTCGATTTTCAAACGCGGAGCCGATGGAAGACGACCTTTTTTCGGCCCCTACCGCAAGTTTCAGGAAGACCCGCACTGGAACCAGTGCTTGCTGTTCAACGAGTACTACCACGGCGACATTGGGATGGGACTGGGCGCGAGCCACCAAACGGGCTGGAGCGGGTTGGTCGCTAATCTGATTGACGAGTGGCGGCGGTAATCCAATGGCCCTTCGCAAACGTCTACTGCTCGCGCTGGCGCTTCTGGTGATTCTGATCACGGTTAGCACTACGGGATACCGTGTGCTGGGCGGCCCATCGGTCACCTTTCTTCAGGCCCTGTACATGGCGGTCATCACGCTGGCCGGAGTTGGCTATGGCGAGATTGTCGATACCAGTCACAATCCCGCCCTGAGGGTGTTCAACATTGGCATCGTGTTATTTGGGGTCGCGATCACGGTTTATGTTTTTTCGGTAGTGGCCGCTTTCCTGGTGGAAGTGGAGTTCAGCAACCCTTTCTGGAGGCGCAGAATGCAGCGACACATAGACGACCTAACTGGCCACCACATAGTCTGCGGCCTCGGAGACACCGGACGCCACGCCGTCGCCGAGCTCCAAAAAACTAACACGCCTCATGTTGTGGTTGACATCTCCGAAGAAAACATCCGGAAGTTGAAAGAACTGCACCCGGGAACGTTGCAAGACATCCTTTACGTAATCGGCGATGCTACCGAGGAAGATATCCTGGAAAAAGCCGGGCTGAATCGCGCCGCTGGCATGATCGCCGCCCTGCCTCTGGATAAAGACAATCTGGTCGTGACCGTAATCGTGCGCCAGCGTTTCCCCAAGATGAGAATCGTAGCCCGCTCCGCCGAACGCAAGTTCGCCGAACGCATGCTGCGTGCTGGAGCAAATGCCACGGTTTCACCCAGTCAGATCGGTGGTTTGCGCATGGCCAGCGAGCTGATCCGTCCGCACGTCGTCGGGTTCCTCGATACCATGCTGAAGGAGCAAGGCCGAACGCTTCGCGTCGAGGTGATTGAAATAACACCGGCGTCCGCGTGGGCCGGAAGCGTTCTGCACGACCTCGACCTTAAGGGCCGTTACAATTTGCTGGTGCTCGGGGTAAAGCGTCCCACCAGCGAAGGCCCGACCGATCTGCTGATAAATCCGCCCGACAATTCAGTCGTGGAGAGGCAGTCTATCCTCATCGCGATGGGCGATATGAAAGATATCCAGCGGGCCCGCCAGGACGCTGGTGTGTGAGTCTCAACACGGCTAAGTTGCGCCGACCGCCGCATTGATCTGTACTTTCACTTTCAACTCTTCACCCAGCTTTACGAATCCTTCGAGCCAGCTGCGGGCCTCAACGTCTCCGCGTTCGGCTCGAACACTTACGTCGCCGGCGACTTCCCGCATCATGCGGTAGTAAGTATTCTGTGCCTCCCACAGACGCACCTGGAAAGGCAGCGTGAGGACCAATGCAACGGTCTCTTGCAAGCGCTGAAGCAGGCCCGGTTCCATGGGATTGGCAACGAATCGAGCAAACAGCCGCTCGATCGTCCGGCGCAGGGCAAATTCAAGAGTCACCGCGTCCGGGGTGACGCCGGTCCGCTGAATCTCATCCAGAATCTCTCGCGATTTCTTCAGGTCAACCTCGTCCGCGGAGAACGCGTCCAGCAGGTCTGAGTTAAGAGTGAAGTCAACCGCCAGCCGGAAACGCCTGGGGAGAGGCACCGCCAGATCGGTCACGAAACGGATAAGGTGCGCATGCTCGTCGTGGAAATTGCGATACATGGCACGAGCTTCATTGGTGGCTTCTTCAAGAATGATATTGAGTATTTTTCGTTGCTCATCGCGGAAGAGCAATCGCAAAGTGTAAGTACCAGACCCGAAATTCTTCTCGACCAGTCGCACCAGTTCCGCCAGGTCGCCACTGGATAGCGCTTTCTCAAGTTCCTGGTCCAGCGAGTGATACGACTCGTCGCCCTGGAACTGCCGCACTCCGCCAAGGACGCTGTGGTCTGCGAGATGAAGTACGCCGAACGTGATCTGGTCCGAGGCCCGTGTGATTTCAGAAGTCACCTTGGCTTGTCCTACTACCACCCGCAGTTTCCCTTGCCGTGACGTCCGGTAATCCTTTCTTTCCACGTCGTAACAGTAGATGCGGGTGTTGGCTCCGTATTCTTCGAAAAGGGAACTGACCGCGTAATGCGCGCCAACCTTTTCCAGGTCCACCATTGCGGGCTGAACGTACCGCTCATAAATCGATCGGCCATCGCCTTGTTCCGGAATATTGCTTTTGGCTTGGGACAGTAAGTCGAGGAACGGTGTCGCCAGATCTTCTGTGAAAAGTTGCCCGGCCAGTTGCAAAGCGCGGCCGGCATATTGGATTACCTGGACAGTTTCGATTCCGGACACTTCGTCAAAGAACCATCCACAGCTGGTGTACATCAGCATCAGGTAGCGTTGCAGTTCAAGCAGCTTCAGCCCACCGATGATTTCTTCCTCAGAAAGCTCCCGCTTGGTTTGTTCGTTCATGAAGCGGATGACATTCTCACGAGAGCGGTCGAGAACTACATGAATATATGCATCTCGCGTTTGCCATGGATTCTCGAAAAGCTTTTTTGCCTCCCCCTCATAACGCGGAGCGACGGTGTCGCGCAGCCAGTCGAATGCCTGCCGCAAAGGTGCTCGCCACTTCTGGTTCCAATCGCCGTGACCTCCGGAATTGCAACCGCAATCGCTGCGCCAGCGTTCGACGCCATGAGCGCAACTCCACGACGTGTTGCCAATGATCTTTGCCTCTTGCGTCGGCGGATGTTTGTCCAGAAATTCAGCGTAGTTGGTCAACCGCGCCACCTCGCTGGTTTCAATGTCGTGCAAGGCGAACGCCAGCGCCATATCGCCATATGCGCGATGATGTCCATAGGTCTCACCGTCGGTAGCGATGTGAACCAGTTGCGGCCAGGTACGCGCATCGGAGAACGCGCCGAGCAGTCGCTCGGAGAATCGGCGGCCATCTGCCAGCAGGTTTTCAAAGGCGATCGCGCGAGAGATAGGGCCATCGTAGAAAAACACGTTAATCGCTTTACCCGACGGCACGCGAACCGCATAAGCCATGGAAGGATCGATTCTGCCGCCGTCCACCTTGCGCCATGCCCGGCCGCCGAGCGGCCTGACGCGTCCCGCCTGATAGGGGGAAAGTATCGTGAACTTGATGCCGAGGTCCGCCAGGACCTCCAAAGTTTGTAGATCTGCCGCCGTCTCCGGCAACCACATGCCTTCCGGATGGCGTCCAAACCGTTTTTCGAAATCGCGAATGCCCCAAAGAATTTGAGTGTATTTATCCTGGCGCGTCGCGAGGGGAAGGATGGTGTGGTTGTAGGCCTGCGCCACCGCCGAGCCATGGCCGGAGAAAAGTTTCTGACTTTCGCGGTCGGCGGTCAGAATGGCTTCATAGACCGACGGACACTTCTGTTCCATCCACGAAAGCAGAGTTGGGCCGAAGTTAAAACTGATTTTTGAATAATTGTTTACGATCTGCAGGATGCGGCCATCGCCGTCCAGAATCCGCGAGGCGCTGTTAGGCGCGTAACACTCCGCCGTGACGCGTTCATTCCAGTCATGATACGGATAAGCGGAATCCTGGTATTCCACCGCCTCCAGCCACGCATTTTCCCGCGGCGGCTGGTAGAAGTGGGCATGAATACATACGTACCGTTCCATCGGGTCTCCCATATTGTCGCCTCAATACGCGCGCAACGAGGAGCGAGTAGGGCAATCTGAATTAGATCGTGTCGCCAGATCGGCGCGAACAACCGAATCGGCCGGCCCAGCATCTTTGAAGCTTCGCTTTGCTGTTCGTGCTGAATAGGTTATCAGTAAAGCGCCGCAAGTTGCGCGATCAAGCCGCTGCTTGGATGCCGCGTATCGCTTTCAAGTTCCGCATCGTCGGGACTATCTGTTTATACTGCTTTCGGGCGCGCGGCACAGAATCGTGCGTCAGTCCATGCGTCCCGAAATTGGCATTCAGCTGTAGTTCCATCTACGACCGAGGCGATTGAGTGAACAGCAGAGTTTCCCTGGAACCCGCCTATGTACCCTGTTCAACTTATCGCCTCCAGCTCAATCTGCGTTTTACCTTTGCTCAGGCAGCCGGAGTGGTTGCGTACTTGCATGATCTGGGGATCACCGACTGTTACACCTCCCCATTTCTGATGGCTCATCCCGGCAGCATGCATGGATACGACGTCACCGATCACACTCGCTTCAATCCCGAGATCGGGTCGGAGGAGCAATTCACGGTATTCGCTCAAGGCCTGCAGAAACTGGGTATGGGCCTCGTCGTCGATGTAGTTCCCAATCATATGTGCATCACCCATCCCTCGAATCTCTGGTGGTGGGATGTGCTGGAGAACGGTCCCAGTTCCGACTATTCCCGCCATTTCGATATCGATTGGAATCCTCCCAAGGAAGAACTTGCCAATAAAGTATTACTGCCGTTTTTGCCCGATCAATTTGGACTGGTGCTGGAAAGTCAGGCCATTAGGGCTTTCTATGACAGCGGTGGGTTTGTCTTGGACTCATCGGGAACGCATTTTCCTTTGGCTCCGCGCTCATGGACACCTTTGCTCGATCGAATTCTAACCAGGGCCAAAGAACGGTTGAGCGACACCGACGGTCATGTGTTGGAGCTCGAGAGCATCATCACCGCGATCTCGCATCTCCCCCTGCGCGAAGACACTGACCTCGCCAAGGTTCGGGAGCGGCAGAGGGAAAAAGAAGTCATTCGCCGACGGCTCGCGGCACTGGTGGAGGACAGCGATGTTATCAAGATATGTCTGAAGGAAGTACTGACGATCATCAACGGTACCAAGGGCGACTCGCACAGCTTTGACGCGCTGGAGAAAGTGCTGGACGATCAGGCCTACCGCTTAAGCTTCTGGCGTGTCGCCTCGGACGAGATTAACTACCGGCGGTTTTTCGACATCAACGATCTGGCCGCCATCCGCGTGGAAAGCCCGGAAGTATTTGCCAACGTGCATCGCATCCCCTTCGAGCTCATACAAAAGTCGCTGGTGTCGGGAATCCGCATCGATCACCCAGACGGCTTGTTCGACCCTCTTCGCTATTTCGAAGATCTGCAGGCTCAGGCGCCCCTGTTCGGCGCTGTGTCAGCAAACGGCTCAGGTGCCGGCCGGCGTCGAATCTACCTCGCTGCGGAAAAGATTCTTGTTGGAAGCGAAGAACTGCGCCCGGGTTGGGCAATCGAAGGCACCACGGGATACGGTTTTCTTAATCTACTGAATGGGATCTTCGTCGACAGTTCGAAAGCGCGCTTTTTTCAACGTCTTTATCGGAAGTTCACCGGATGGTCGCAGAGTTATTCCGACCTGATTTACGAGAGCAAGCGGCTCGTCATGCAGGTTTCGATGTCGAGCGAACTGAATGTGCTGTCCCGCAGGCTCGACCGTATTTCCGAGCAGCATCGCCGTTCCCGCGACTTTACTCTCGAGAGTTTACGGGACGCGCTGCGGGAAGTCATCGCCTGTTTCCCCGTCTACCGGACTTATATTCGTATCGACACGACGCATCCTGACGAGCAGGACGAACGTTACATACGCAGCGCCATCAAAGCCGCCAAGCGTCGCAACCCAGCCACCAGCGGATCGGTGTTCGATTTCATCCAGGATCTGCTCCTGCTCAAAGACCCGGATAGTATCAGCGATGCCGACCGCTCCGAACGCCGTTTGTTCGTCATGCGGTTTCAACAGCTCACTGGCCCGGTCATGGCAAAAGGGCTGGAGGACACCGCGTTCTATCGTTACTGTCCTCTGCTATCGCTCAATGAAGTCGGCGGTTCTCCTGACAAATTTGGTGTTGCGCTCACGGACTTTCACGCGAAAAACCTTTCGCGCCGCCAGTCCTGGCGAAATGCCATGCTGGCCAGTTCGACGCATGATACCAAGCGAAGCGAAGACGTCCGCGCACGCATCAATGTGCTTTCGGAAATTCCAGGCGAGTGGTATCGCGCCGTTCGCGCCTGGCAGCGCCTGAACGAGGCGAAGAAAGTCCACGTGGCCGGCGAGAATGTACCCAGCTCTAATGAAGAATATTTCATGTATCAGACGTTGCTCGGCGCCTGGCCCCTGGGAACGATGGACGACGCCGGATACGCTGATTTTGCCGGCAGGATCCACACCTACATGGAGAAGGCCCTTCGCGAGGCCAAGGTCAACACCAGTTGGATCAATCCGAATACGGAATACGAAGCCGCGTTCCACAACTTTCTCGACGCCATTCTCGACCGCACGGCCGGAAAGCCTTTCCTCGATCAATTTCTCCCGTTCCAGGCGAGAATAGCGAGCGCGGGGATTTACAACTCGCTTTCGCAAACTGTGTTAAAAATCGCGACCCCCGGTCTGCCCGATTTCTACCAGGGAACGGAAGTCTGGAACTTTAGCCTCGCCGATCCCGACAATCGACGCCGGGTTGACTACGACCGGCTGCAGAAATTACTGGCAGGACTTCAAGCCGCGGAATCCGAAGAACCACAGAAGCTTGTCGACCGGTTGCTGGCCGAGCCTGAGGATGGCACCTTGAAGCTCTACGTTACCCGCAGTGCCTTGCGCTTTCGCCGCGAGCATCGCTCGCTGTTCGCCAAGGGAAGCTATCTGCCCCTGCGTATATCTGGGGACAAGAGCAAACACGTAATTGCTTTCTCCCGCTCCTTCCGCGGGACCACCGTACTTGTTCTGGCGGGAAGATTCTTCGCTCAACTTGGAGCGCAAACCCGCACTCCGGTTGGTGCCGAGACCTGGGGCGACGCGGAAGTCGTTTTGCGCAAGCGGCTTCCAACGGGAATATATCGCGATGTGTTTACCGGAAAAGCGGTAATGCCCGTTTTACTGGATGGCGACTTCGTACTCCCGATCTCTGAAGCGTTCGCGCATCTGCCAATCGCCGTGCTGGTGAACGTGGGTGCTGAGAACACCACCGAGGCTCCCGCCGATGCCGAGTAGCGCGACCGAACAGCAATGGGCGCTTCGGTTTGGGGCACGACCGCTCGAAGATAAGTCAGTAGAGTTCCGCGTGTGGGCGCCGAATGTGACCAACCTGGCCGTCCGCATTCTGTCTGAGGGTGACCAACCGCGCACGGTTCCAATGACGGGCGCTGACGATGGAGAGTTCGTAGCGAAAGTGCCTGATGTAAGAGAGGGCGCCGACTATTTCTACGTCCTTAACAACGAGCGGGAACGCCCCGACCCAGTTTCCCGCTGGCTACCCCGCAGCGTACATGGTCCGACTCGTATCGTAAATCCAGATTCGTTTCGCTGGTCGGATCAAGGTTGGACAGGGATCCCGCTCAAGGATTTCATCATTTACGAATTTCATCCGGGTACGTTTACGACTGAAGGCACGTTCGAAAGCGCAATTGCCCGTCTGCCTTATCTCCGTGATCTCGGCATCACTGCGATTGAAATCATGCCAGTCGCGGAAGTTCCGGGAAATCGAAATTGGGGATACGACGGTGCCAGCCTCTACGCACCGCAATCGACGTATGGCGGTCCCACCGGACTGAAGAAACTGGTCGATGCCTGCCATCAGCATGGACTCGCGGTCGTGCTCGACGTCGTCTATAACCATCTCGGTCCGGAAGGAAATTATCTGCCTGAGTTTGCACCTTGCTTCACCGACGCTCATCACACGCCCTGGGGAAAAGCGATCAACTTCGATGGGCCAGGCAGTGACGGTGTTCGCCGCTTCTTTATCGATAATGCTTTGTACTGGCTGACTGAATACCACATCGACGCGCTTCGACTCGACGCCATCCACGGCATTTATGACTTCGGTGCCCGCCACTTCCTGGACGAGCTCTCGGAAGCGTTTCAGCGACAGGCCCAGTGCCTGAATCGTAAAGCCTGGCTGATCGCCGAGAGCGATCTGGATGATGTCCGTATCATCAATCCACGGGCGCAGGGAGGCTATGCGCTCGACGCGCAATGGCACGACGATTTTCACCACGCGCTTTACGCTCTTCTGACCGGCGAGCGTGAAGGCTTTCTAATGGACTTTGGCCGCCTCGCTGAGCTGACGAGAGCCATCTCCGACGGATTTGTCTTCGACTGGAAGTACTCGCGTTATCGCCAGCGCCACTTTGGCAGTTCGTCGAAAGACCGACCAGGTGAACAGCTCGTCGGTTTTATCCAGAATCACGACCAGATCGCCAACACCAGTCGCGGGAAGCGGCTTGCAAGCTTGGTACTCGAAGGACAGGTGAAGCTGGCCGCCGTGCTCACTCTGTGTTCGCCCTTCCTGCCGCTTCTATTTATGGGAGAAGAGTACGGGGAGACCGCTCCGTTTTTCTATTTCACCGGCTTCAAAGATACCGCTCTCGGCAATGCCGTGACCGAGGGACGCAAAAGGGAACTGGGATCGCACTACTCTGAAAGAGACTTCGCCGATCCTCAAACTTTTAGCACCTTCGAGCACTGCAAGCTGGATTGGACAAAGATCGAGGACGCCTCTCACTCCGGTATTTTGCGCCTCTATCGCGATCTGATTGCTGTCAGGAAGCGGCATCCTAGTTTGAACAATTGCCGCAAAGATTTGACTGAAATTCATTTTGACGAGCAGGCCAAATTTCTGGTTATGAAACGCTCTGATCCGGGCGGCGAGTGTTCGCTGCTGGTACTGAATTTCTCAGCCAAATCCGAGACCATTCCGGCCAGAAGCGACGTGCGCGACTGGAGTCAGGTCCTGTCCACAGCAGCAGACGAGTACAGCGTCAATCCCAAGCCCTCCGTCGAAACCGCGGCTTCGCCTTCAACTGACGTGCTGCTGGCAGGATTTGAAGCAGCGATCTACATCCGTTGACGTAGTCATTTCGACCCGTTGCCTCATCTGGGTCACCCTGGCCAGAAGGGTGTAGCGGTAGCGCGCGATCCGCCATCGCATGTGATAAATTTGAAAAACAGGCCAAATCATCGCTGTTTTCTCATGCCGACGGGTTCGTGATCCACCTCGCCTGTCCTTAACCAATGGCCTGGAACTCAATGCTGGGAGGTCGGCACGACCAATGACGGGCGCAGGAAACAGTTCCATCAATCCGGCCAACGCCCGCAGGGTCGTCATTGAGAACGTCGAACCGCAAGTCGATTGTGGACGGTTTCCCATCAAACGCATTATCGGTGATCGGGTGACCGTGACCGCTGACATCTTTGTCGATGGCCACGACATTTTGTACACCGTGCTCCGGCACAAGTCGGCAGCCCAGAAGGATTGGGACGAAGTCCCGATGGAAGCACTTCCTAACGATGTTTGGCGCGGAGAGTTCATCGTCGGCACCGAGGGTCGCCACCTCTACTCCTTGCAAGCCTGGATCGATCACTTTCAATCCTGGACCCGGGATTTGGGAAAGAAGTTTGAAGCCGCTCAGGATCTGTCCGTCGATATCCTGACTGGTGTCCAACTGATCGAAGCCGCCGCCGCCCGCTCGACCGGGAAAGATAAATCCCTGCTCGCTGCTACAGCCGCAGACATACGAAAGCTGGCCGCGACCGATATGCCGAAAGCGGTCGAGAAATCATCCAGCGCGGATCTCAAAGCTCTGATGATCCGCAACGCTGACCGAAGCCGGGCCACGACTTACAGCATGGAACTCGCGGTGATCGTCGATCGCGAAAAGGCCCGCTTCAGCGCCTGGTACGAAATGTTCCCGCGTTCTACCTCTCCGCTACCGGAGCGGCGCGGAACTCTGCAGGACTGCACCAAAAGGCTGGATTACGTTGCCGGCATGGGTTTCGACATTATCTACCTTCCGCCCATTCACCCCATTGGTCGCCTGAATCGCAAGGGCAAGAATAATAATGAGCGTGCTCTGCCGGATGACATGGGAAGTCCGTGGGCGATCGGCGCTTCGGAAGGTGGGCATAAAGCCATCGATCCGAAGCTGGGGACGCTGGAAGATTTCAAGCAATTCGTTTCGCGTGCCAGCAAATTAGGCCTCGAAGTAGCGCTCGATCTGGCCTATCAGTGCGCGCCTGACCATCCCTACGTCAAGGAACATAAGGACTGGTTTCGCATTCGTCCCGATGGCAGCGTACAGTACGCGGAAAATCCGCCCAAGAAGTATCAGGACATCTACCCTCTCGACTTCGAGACCGAAAAGAGCAATGAGCTTTGGGAAGAACTGAAGAGCGTCGTGCTCTACTGGATCGATCAGGGAATCCGCATTTTCCGCGTCGACAATCCGCACACCAAGCCTTTTGATTTCTGGGAGTGGATGATCACCGACATCAAGAGCCGCTATCCCGACGTCCTGTTTCTGGCGGAAGCATTCACTCGCCCCAGGCCGATGTACGAGTTGGCCAAGTTGGGATTCACCCAGTCCTACACATATTTTTCCTGGCGCAATACCAAGCGTGAGCTCACCGAATACTTGGAAGAACTCACGCAGACCGACGTGCGCGAATTTTTCCGTCCCAACCTGTGGCCCAATACTCCCGACATCCTCACCGATTATCTGCAGCATGGCGGACGCCCTGCATTCATGATCCGCCTGGTGCTGGCCGCGTCTCTCGGTGCCAATTATGGGATTTACGGACCCGCGTTCGAGCTTGCTGAAAATCGCGCGGTGCGGCAGGGAAGCGAAGAGTACCTCGATTCGGAAAAGTATCAGATCCGCAACTGGGATTTGGATAATCCCGCCAGTCTTTCTGGCCTGATCACCACTGTGAACAAGATCCGCCGCGAAAATCCGGCCTTGCGCAGTGATCTAAGCCTGCAGTTTCACCCGGTGGACAACGAACAAATCATCGCTTACAGCAAAACGACCGACGACCTTCTGAATATCATCCTGGTGGTCGTGAACCTGGATCCGGAGCGCACTCAGGCTGGCATGATTGATCTGCCGCTCGACGCGCTGCACCTCGATCTGCGCCAGCCTTATCAGATGCACGATCTGCTGACCGACGCGAAATATGTCTGGCGAGGATCGCGCAACTATGTCGAGTTGAACCCCCAGCGCCTGCCCGCGCATATTTTTTGTCTCCGGCGCCGCGTGCGTACGGAAAACGGGATCGATTACTTTGCGTAAGAAGTAACACAGGAGAGATAAAGCTTTGCCCACGCCTCAGGACCAGTTCTGGTACAAGGACGCAATCATCTACCAGGTCCACGTCCGCACATTTTTTGATTCCAACGGCGACGGCATCGGCGACTTCCGCGGCCTGGCCCAGAAGCTCGACCATCTGCAGGAACTCGGTGTCAACGCCGTCTGGCTGATGCCGTTCTTTCCTTCACCCTTGCGCGATGACGGATACGACATCGCCGACTATTTTTCCGTCCACTCCAGTTACGGCAACCTCGACGACTTCAAAGCTTTTCTTCAAGCCGCCCACGACCGCGGAATACGAGTGATTGTCGAACTCGTTCTGAACCATACATCCGACCAGCATCCCTGGTTCCAGGAATCGCGGAAGTCGAGGGACAATCCCAAGCGCAATTGGTATGTATGGAGCGACACCGACACCAAATACAAAGGTGTCCGTATTATTTTCGTCGATACCGAACTTTCAAACTGGGCATGGGATCCCGTCTCCAAAGAGTATTACTGGCACCGTTTCTTCAGTCATCAGCCCGACCTCAACTACGACAACCCCGCCGTCCGCGAGGAAATGTGGGTTGTGATGAAGTTCTGGGCGGAAATGGGAGTCGATGGCTTTCGCCTGGACGCAATCCCATATCTGGTCGAGCGTGAAGGCACTTCGTGCGAGAACCTGCCGGAAACTCACGCCGTTATGAGGGACCTGCGCGCCCGGCTGGACAATAACTATCCCGGCAAAATGCTGCTGGCTGAAGCTAACCAGTGGCCCGCCGACCTGCGTGCCTACTTTGGCGAGGGCGACGAGTTCCACATGGCATTCCACTTTCCGCTCATGCCTCGAATGTTCATGGGCCTGAAGCTGGAGGATCGCAAACCCATCACCGAAATACTCAAGCAGACGCCGCAAATTCCCTCGTCGTGTCAGTGGTGCCTGTTCCTGCGCAATCACGATGAACTGACCCTCGAGATGGTCACCGACGTCGAACGCGATTACATGTATGACCAGTATGCCTACGACAAACACATGCGCATCAACGTCGGCATCCGCCGCCGCCTGGCGCCTCTTCTGGACAACGATCGCCGGCGTATTGAACTAATGAACGGAATGCTCATGTCGCTGCCCGGCACGCCGATTGTCTATTACGGGGATGAAATCGGCATGGGCGACAACGTCTATCTCGGCGATCGCAATGGGGTACGCACGCCCATGCAGTGGAACGGTGGCTGGAACGCAGGATTTTCGACGGCTGATCCCGAGAGTCTTTATTCACCTCTCGTGCTCAATCCGGTTTATGGCTACCAGGCTGTGAATGTCGAGTCACAAAAGCGGTTCGATCACTCGCTGCTGTGCTGGATGAAACGTATCCTCAAGGTGCGCAAGGCCAACCCCGTGTTTGGGCGGGGATCGATCGAATTTCTCTATCCCGCGAACCACCGGATTCTGGCCTACATGCGCCAACTGGAAAAAGAGTCCATTCTAGTGGTGAACAATCTTTCCAGCACTGCGCAGGCGGTCGAACTCGATCTCAGCCGATTCAAGGGAAATATTCCGATCGAGATGTTCGGCAGGAACATTTTCCCCCGGGTCGGAGACTTACCTTATCTCCTGACCCTGGGGCCGTATCAGTTCTACTGGTTTCGCTTGCGCAAGATTTAAGGGCGACGAACTTTCTAACGGAGAGGGGATTTGGCCGACGAAAGCATTCTTACGGATGAGTTTCTTCGCCAGCTGATTGACGTCGGCGAGGCGGACGTCCTTGTAGGTGTGCCTACCTACAACAACGCCGCCACCGTCGGTCAGGTAGTGCAAGCCATTCGTGCCGGCCTGCTGAAATACTTTCCCCGTGAGCGCGCCGTAATCGTCAATGCCGATGGTGGCTCGCGTGATAGTACCTCGGATTTGGTTCGTGGCGCCTCGATCAACGACCTGCAACACTCCACCGATCTGAAAGCCCTGCGCACCCTGCACAGTATCAGCGCCGAATACGCGGGAGGCCCGGCAACCGGCACCGCTCTGCGCACCATCTTAGCTTCGGCGGAACTGCTGCGCGTTTCGGCTTGTGCCGTGGTTTCGCCCGAATCCACCACCATCGAACCGGAGTGGATCGAGCGCCTGCTTCGTCCTGTCTACAAAGGCAACTACGATTTTGTGACGCCGCTCTACCGCCGTCACAAGTTTGATGGCTTGCTGATGAGCAACCTGGTGTATCCCATGACTCGGGCTTTCTACGGCAAGCGCGTCCGCGAGCCCTATGCGGCGGAATTTAGTTTCTCCGGACAACTGGCCAGTCATTTTCTTGGCCAGGAAATTTGGACTCATGAGGTCGGTCAAACCGGCACGGAAATCGCTCTCACCATCTCCGCCATTACCGGAGGCTTTCGCCTCGCGCAGTCTTTTCTCGGCGACAAGCCCCGTGCGGACGCCCGCTCCGCCGATCTGGTCGATGCCATGCGTCAGACCGTCGGCGCGATGTTCTGGTCCCTGGAATCCAATGTCTCGCTCTGGAGCGCGAATGGGCAGTCGCAGCCAATTCCCACGTTGTGCGAGGGACAGGAAGTCACGCTCGAACCCCTTCGCATAAATCGCAAACGGCTCTTCGATATGTTTCGCTCCGGCGTCGCCGAGCTGAAACCCGTGCTCGAATCGATTCTTTCTCCAGTAACGTTGAGCGAATTGCAGGGCATCGCTGCTCTCGACGAAGACAATTTTGCTTATGGAGACGAACTCTGGGCTCGCACTGTCTACGAATTCGCCGCTTCGTATCACAAAGCTGTCATCAGCCGGGACCACGTGGTTCAGGCCCTGGCGCCGCTCTATCGCGGAAGGGCATTCACGTTTCTGGTCCAAAATCGCGAGGCCTCAGCCGAACAAGTGGAACAGAACATCGAAAAGTTTTGCCTGACATGTGAACGTCTGAAGCCGTCTCTGCTGGAAATGTGGAACGGAAGGAAGTGAGGGCATCATGCGAGACATGATCGTGAATGAACTGACCCAGGCTACGCAGGAACTGGTGCGCGAATTTGCGCGCTTCCTGCCGCGCCTGCTGGTCATGCTGATCGTTGTGCTTGTAGGCTGGTTGATCGCGTACCTGGTCAAATGGGTCTTGCGCAGTTTCTTGCGCCTCATCAAGTTCGACAAGCTTTCCGAGGGCGCCGGCGCCACTCAATTGCTCAACAAGGCGGCGCTGCCGTCCTCCACCGAACTGGTCAGCCGATTTGCTTTCTGGACTGCGTGGCTGGGTTTCGTTCTCCTGGGTGTAAGCGCGCTCGGCATTCTCGGCATGCAGGAATACGTGACTCGCTTTTTCGTTTTCCTGCCTCGGCTGCTGGTCGCTCTCATCTTCTTGTTTATCGGATTGCTTGCAGCCAGCTTCTTCTCCCGCGCTGCGCTGCTCTGGGCTGTCAACACCGACATGCCCTCGCCGCGCCTCCTAAGTTCAGCCGCCCGGGTTCTCATCACCGTTTTCACCGCATCAGCCGTGTTCGAAGAGCTCGGCTTGGCAGACTCCACCATGCTTCTGGCATTTGCCATCGTGCTGGGGGCGGTCATGCTGGGCCTTGCCATCGCCTTCGGCATCGGCGGCCAGGACCTTGCCAGAAGATTTCTCGAGGCCCGCTTTGCCAAGGAGAAACAGGAAGGAAAGGACCGCGAGGACGAGCTCTCCCCGCTCTAATTGAAGTTACAGAGACCCTGACTTCACTAGCTTCGCCTAGG
>Ga0163162_10001398_pt1 | contig 22461 bp, 22 predicted proteins | sample S55metaG_FD_115310 | JGI IMG/M metagenome (GOLD analysis project Ga0163162, IMG submission 115310) | Switchgrass rhizosphere microbial communities from Kellogg Biological Station, Michigan, USA - S5-5 metaG | ecosystem: Host-associated > Plants > Roots > Rhizosphere > Soil | place: USA...
GATCGCCGACGACTGTGCGCCGCTGTTTGCGCTGTTGCAGCGTGGCCGCGACGCGAGCTGGTTGACCCCGGCGTTGCGCGAGCGCTATCGGGAGGTATGGTCGCACGGCCTGAACGGTGCGCTAAACTACTACCGTGCGTCGCCATTGCGGCCACCAAAGCCCGGCGACGACAGCCTGCACAGATTGCAGTTGCCGGAGTCGGTATTGCACGTGAACGTGCCCACCACGGTGCTGTGGGGCCTCGACGACGTGGCGTTGCGGCCCTCGCTGCTCGACGGACTCGAGCAATGGGTGGCACCGTTGCGCGTGCAGCGCGTTCCGGGTGCATCGCATTGGATCGTCCACGAGCGGCCGGAGTTGGTGACGCAGGTGATTCGAGCCGCACTCGACGATCCGCGCTGAAGCTGCAGCCCAGGCTCGCTCAGGGCCGGCCGATGATCAGTGCCAGGCCGGTGATTCCGCGCGGCGCATAGACGAGCCCGAAGTACAGCGGACCGATGCCGGTGTCGGCGCCGAGGTACACGCTCATCCCGCTGCGCAGGTCAGTGGCGCGGATGTCGCTGCGGCGCAGCCAGGCGTTGCCGAACTCGAGCGTGGCACCGATGAACAGGCCGCGCGTCAGGGCCAGCGCCTGCGACTGCCGCATGTACCAGTCGAGCCGCAGCAGCGCCACCACGTTGCCTTCGAGCTGGTCTTTGTAGTAGCCCGACAGCTCGTGAAAGCCGCCCAGCGTGTAGCGCGGCACGTTGTCGAGCTGTCCGAGGTCGGCGACGTCGACTCGCGCATGGGCGTTGAACGTGTGGGCACCGAACGAACTCACCCAGGTCCCCTGCGTCTCGACGCGCCGAAAGGCACCGGTCAGGTCGCCGGAGCGGCGGCCGGCCCACAGCTGCCCCTCGAGGCGATAGCCCGCCAGCGGGAAGCTGGCGTAGTCCAGCTGGTCGACCACCACGCGGCCACGCACGCCGTCTTCGACCACCCGCGTGACGCCGGTGGCACCGGTGTAGTCGGCACCCAGCAGCTCGGGCAGCGTGTGCACCACCGTGTGCGAAGGCCCGAGCCGGATCTCGCCGAACTCGCCCCATGGCTGACCGATGTCGAGGCCCAGCACCTGCGTCGAGCGACTGAACTCCGCCACCTTGTGCCCGGTGTCGGGCGCGTAGCGGATGAACGGGCGCCGGTGGATGCCGGCATAGCCCGACGCAAACCAGTCGTTGGCGGGAGATGCGGTCCAATTCAGCGGCTGGTACAGCTCGGTGTAGAGCAGCGGCTCCTCACCGATCTGCAGGCGATTGCGCCACTCGGTGCCGCTGCGCGTCAGCCAGTGGCGGTTGTGGCTGAGCTTCAGGTTGAATGCGCTGTGTCCCGAGAAGTCGGTGTTCAGGTCCATGCCGATGCGCAGGTAGTTCGGCCCCCACGGTTTCTCTTCCAGCTCGAACACCAGGCCTTCGCCTTGCTCAGTGCGCACCAGTTGGTAGTCGGTGCGCGTGTAGTCGCCGCTGGCAGCCAAGCGCCGCGTGTCGCGATCCGCCTGCGCGCGGTCGAACGGCTGGCCGGCACGCGAGCCCAGCATGGCGACCAAGCGGTCGGCGTTGCTCAGCTCGGCGCCTTCGATGCGCACGAACGCCAGCGGCTCGGGCTTGGCCGATGTGGCCACGTGCTGCGCCTGCCAGGCGGCATAGGCCGCGCCGTCGAGCGACAGCGCCGCCAAACGCGGCGCCGCAGCCCGCGCGCCGTCGGCACCAAGTGCAATCAAGTCGGCGGCGCGATCGAAATCGCGCGACGTCAGCGCGCCCAGGTTCGGCGCGACCAAGACGTCTTGCGGCTGCAGCGTGGCGAGGCTGCGCTGCACGTTTTGCTCGGTGAGGATGTTGATCATCTGCTGGGTCAGCCCGAAGGCCGAACTCAGCGTGTCGCGCCCGGCCAGTGGCGTGCCGATGTTGACGACGATCAGCACATCGACGCCCATGCCGCGTGCGACCTCGATCGGCACGTTGTCGACCAGTCCGCCGTCGCCGAGCACCCGGGAATTGACCTCGATCGGCGAGAACACGCCTGGCACGCTCATGCTCGAGCGCAGCGCCTGCGCCAGATCGCCGCGATCGAGCACCACGGCCTGCCCGCTTTCCATGTCGGTGGCAACTGCGCGAAACGCAATCGGCAGGTCGTCGAAGCGCAGGATGTCGTGCACCGGCAGCGTGAAGCGGCGCAGCAGCAACTCCAGGCCGCGGCTCGACACCGCGCCTTGCGGCGCGCGCAATTCGCCGTTGCGCACACCGAGTTCGATCGCGGTGGAAAACTCGAAGTCCTCTTCCTTGCGTCGCTGCGACAACTCGGGGCGGGCCACGCGGTTGGAGAACACCTGGTCCCAACGGATCGCGTTGAGCTCGCGCTCCAGCGCATCGGCACGCATGCCGCTCGCGTACAGCCCACCGACGATCGCACCCATCGACGTGCCGGCAATCGCATCGATCGGGATGCGCTGTTCCTCCAGCACCTTGAGCACGCCGACGTGTGCGAGCCCGCGCGCGCCGCCGCCCGACAGCACCAGCCCGATGCGCGGCCGCGAGGCGTTGCCGGAGGGCGGGGCCGCAGCAGCAGGAGGCTCGGCCGGCTGGGCGCAGGCCGCATGCACCCCCCAGCACACGGCCAGCGAGCCCAGCGCGCGCCGCAGGGCGGCCCGCGCTCGGCTCATCCGAACAGCGTCGGGCCGGGGTCGCGGGCCACTTGATCGAGGCGAATGTTGGCGTCGCTCACCAGCGAGCGCGCCGCGAAGACGCGCGCCAAGCCGGCGCCCGCAAGGCGCTCGATCGCCGCGCTGCGCACGGCCCAGTGCCGGGCTTCATTGGCGTCGAGCAGCAGCAACGGGCCGGGATTCGGTGCGCGCCACAGGATCAACGCGCGCCGCCACTGACCGCGCAGGAAGATCGACAGCCACGAGCCGGCCCGCCACGTGCTGACCACGTCGTCGGGCTCTGGCTCAGCATCTTCACCCCGGCGCAGCAGCGGCGTCGGTTCGCTGTCGAGCCCGCCGGCGTCGAGCGCCTGGGACAGCGACGGCGGCTGGCCGGCGTCGCTTTGTGCGCGCGCGCCGAGCAGCGCGATATCGCCTGCGCCTGCCGAAACCGCGCGCGCAAAACGCTGGCGTTCGAACACGACGAGGCGGTTGGCCGCCGACTGGAAGGGTCGTGCGTCGGTACCGGCCTGCGCGACCAATTGCTCGACCAGACTCTGAGCGAAGGCGACGTTGGCTTGACGGTCGCCGACCTCGCGCGTTTGCATCAGGAAACCGAGCTGGTCCATGAAGCGCCACACCGGGTGGCTGGCCTGCGCCAGCAGGAGGGGCTCGAGCAGGGTCTGGCGCAGCACGGCAGGGTACAGGCGTGACAGGAGCGACAGGCTGTCGCGCGGCAGCCGACGATCGGCAAGGATCGCCTCATACAGCGCCGACAACCGCTCGACGTCGGGCTGTGCGCGGGCACCGGACACGTGCGGCGCGCCGCCGGTCATGCCAGCGCCCTGCGCCACGCGGTACATCAAGTCTTCCACCGAGCCAGGCAGTCTCGAATCGGCATCGCCCCAGTGCGCCGGGTGGTGCAGATCGGCTGCGCTGTCCAGTGAGCGGCGCGCGCGCATCGCGTCGGTCAGTTCGGTGACCACGCCTTCGTTGACCACCGTGCGATGGGCGGCTGGCGTGATGCCCGCTGCATGCAGGCGACTGCAGGCAGCGGCGTATTTGTCGTGGATCGCGCGGACCAGCGGCTGCGCGGCCGCACGCAGCAATTCGGTGTGCAGGTGACGAGCGATCGGCAGTGTGCGCGCCGCGGTGAGCAGCGCGCGCACCCATACCTCCGGCCGCAGCGGGTTGGTGTCGCGCGCGGTGTTGACGTCGCCCACCAGCGCCGAGGTGTAGGTGCGCAGTTCGCGCAGGGGCTCCTCGAGCTCGGCATTGCTGCGCTCGACGATGCGCGCCACCTCGATGTCGGCGGTGATCTCGTCGTCGTCGACCAGTGACAGTTCGAGCTTGCCGCTGCGCCGCGCCGCGGGCGGGGCCCGCCCTTGGGTTTGCTCGTGCAGCGACTGCACGGCGCCGCGGATGAAGTCCTCGCGCTGGCTGTGCAGCACCCGCAACGCATCGAGCTCGCTGCTGGAGCGCAGCGCCGCACGCTCGCGCCACTGTTTCAGCACTGCGTCGGCGACGGCGGCGAACGCGGTCTCGGACAACCGCAACTCATGGTCGACAAATTCTGCGAGCGTGGGGCGATGAGGCATGGCGATCGCTGGCTGATTATCCAGCGATGCGCCCAAACAAAACGGCCCGCGTGCGCGAGCGCCGCGGGCCGTGTGCCACATGCACCCTTTTGCAAGGGATGCGTGGCGAGGCGATCACATGTCCATGCCCATGCCGCCCATGCCGCCGCCCGGCATCGGCGCCGGGGTCTCGTCCTTCGGCGCCTCGGCCACCATGGCCTCGGTGGTCAGCATCAGGCTGGCCACCGACGCGGCGTTTTGCAGCGCGGTGCGCGTCACCTTGGTCGGATCCAGGATGCCCATGTCGATCATGTCGCCATAGCCGCCGGTCTGGGCGTTGTAGCCGAAGTTGCCCTTGCCTTCGAGCACCTTGTTGATCACGACACTCGGCTCGTCGCCGGCGTTGGCCACGATTTCGCGCAGCGGCTGCTCGATGGCGCGCAGCACGATCTTGATGCCGGCTTCCTGATCGGGGTTGTCGCCCTTGATCTTCTCGCCGATGGCCTGGCGGGCGCGCAGGAACGCGACACCGCCGCCGGCCACGATGCCCTCCTCGACGGCGGCACGGGTGGCGTGCAGCGCGTCCTCGACGCGGGCCTTCTTCTCCTTCATCTCGACTTCGGTGGCGGCACCGACCTTGATGACTGCCACGCCGCCGGCCAGCTTGGCCACGCGCTCTTGCAGCTTCTCGCGGTCGTAGTCGCTGGTGGCTTCTTCGATCTGCACACGGATTTGCTTGACTCGCGCCTCGATGTCGGCCGCCTTGCCGGCGCCATCGATGATGGTGGTGTTTTCCTTGGCCACTTCGACGCGCTTGGCTTGCCCGAGGTCGGCCAGCTGCACCTTCTCGAGCGTGAGGCCGACTTCGTCGGAGATCACCTTGCCACCGGTGAGGATCGCGATGTCTTCGAGCATGGCCTTGCGGCGGTCGCCGAAGCCCGGGGCCTTGACGGCGGAGACCTTCAGGATCCCGCGGATGGTGTTGACCACCAGCGTTGCCAGCGCCTCGCCTTCGACTTCCTCAGCCACGATCAACAGCGGCTTGCCGGCCTTGGCCACTTGCTCCAGCGTTGGCAGCAGCTCGCGGATGTTGCTGATCTTCTTGTCGAACAGCAGCACGTACGGGCTCTCGAGAATGGATGCCTGCTTGTCGGGGTTGTTGATGAAGTATGGTGACAGGTAGCCACGGTCGAACTGCATGCCTTCGACGACGTCGAGCTCGTTGTCGAGTGACTTGCCGTCTTCGACGGTGATGACGCCTTCCTTGCCGACTTTGTCCATCGCGTCGGCGATGATCTTGCCAATCGACTCGTCGGCATTGGCGGAGATCGCTCCGACCTGGCCGATCTCCTTGCTGGTCGTGGTGGGCTTCGAAGCCTTCTTCAGTTGCTCGACCAACGCGATGACCGCCTTGTCGATGCCACGCTTCAAGTCCATCGGGTTCATGCCCGCGGCTACGTACTTCATGCCCTCGCGCACGATCGACTGCGCCAGCACCGTCGCGGTGGTGGTGCCGTCACCGGCGTTGTCGCTGGTCTTGGAGGCGACCTCCTTGACCATCTGGGCGCCCATGTTCTGAAGCTTGTCCTTCAGCTCGATCTCCTTGGCCACCGAGACACCGTCCTTGGTGACGGTGGGGGCGCCGAAGCTACGCTCGAGCACCACGTTGCGGCCTTTGGGGCCCAGCGTTACTTTGACCGCGTTGGCCAGGATGTTCACACCTTCGACCATGCGGTGACGGGCGTCGGAACCGAATATGACGTCTTTTGCTGCCATGTTTGCTTGACTCCGGAATACTTAAGGATGGGAAGGCGGCGGATTACTTCGACTCGACGACGGCGAAGAGGTCTTCCTCGCGCATCACCAGCAGCTCGTCGCCATCGACCTTGACGGTCTGGCCGCTGTATTTTCCGAACAGAACCCGGTCGCCGACCTTGACGTTGGGCACCACGAAATCGCCCTTGTCGTTGCGCTTCCCAGGGCCGACCGCGAGCACCTCGCCTTGGTCGGGCTTCTCGGCCGCGTTGTCGGGAATCACGATGCCCGAGGCGGTCTTGGTCTCGTTCTCAAGACGCTTGACGACCACGCGGTCGTGCAACGGACGAAGTTTCATTGCTTCTCCTTCGAAGTTCGGAAGACTGACAAAGCGCTCAACACTGAGTGAGCGCCCATTTACAAGGGGAGGAATCCGTCTGAACGGCATCTGCCCGCTGTTAGCACTCAGCACCCTAGAGTGCTAGCAGTGCGGATTATAGGTGCGGCAGCGCCGTCTTCAAGCCCCGCGCGCGGGCGCTGAGACGTCCGGGCCGTTGAGGTCCTCGTCGGACTGTCTGGCGGCGGGTACGCGGAACCGCTCGGTGGCCCAGGCGCCCAAGTCGATGCTGCGGCAGCGCTCGCTGCAGAAAGGCCGCCAGCGATTCTCCGGCGAGTAGGCCGTGCGGCGACTGCAGGTCGGGCACGGCACCAGGACGGCGTCGATACCCATCAGGCGCACAGCGTCAGTTCGAACGCTGCGTCTTCGGTGCTCGGTCGCAGGCGTCCGTCTGGCTCTGGACGCATCAGGCGCACCGACACCATCAGCCGATGCCCGCTGATCTCCGGGACAACTCGAAGCGCGGGATCGAGCCGCACGCGAAGCAACTGGTAGAGCTTGCCCGGTGCAAGGCTCTGTTGGAACTGGCCGCCGGGCGCCAACACCTTCTGTCGCACCCCAGAGTCGCGCAGCAGCTGCAGCAGCGTTTGCAGTGCCTGGGCCAGCGGCATCAGGGTCGAGACCCATTGAGAGAGGTCGGCCCGGCGGGCCGCGGCATCGCGTTGCTGCCATGCGTGGTACGCCGGCAGATCGAACTCACAGGTGCCGCCCGGGATGCTGATGCGGCTGCGCACGCTCATCAGCCACTCGTTGCTGGTCAGGACCTGACCCGCCTTGCCCGGGGTCTGATTCAACGCATCGAAGGACTGTTCGATGCGGTGAACCACCTCGTCGAGTGCCTGTTGAGCAACCTGCGCGTTGCCGCGCAGTGCGAGCAGTTGCTGCTTGTGGCGCTCAAGTTCCTTGAGCAGATCGGACTTCAGGTCGGCGCGCGACGCGACGTCCATGATCTCGAACAGCGTCGCGAGGGCGAAGTGGTGATCGACCGCCGTGTCGCGCACCATCAGTTGCCCAAGCCGATCGAACAATTGTTCCAGGCGCAACATCGTGCGCACGCCTTCTTGGAACGGGTACTCGTAGAGAATCAAGTCCGTCGGCTCCCACGTGGACGAGAAGGCAGGAGCGCGATTGTTTCACAGCGCTCTACGCGCTCAGGTCTGCCCCCAGAGAGCCCACAGCGAGTGCACGGCAGCTTGCAGTGCGTCGAGCGATAGCCCGTCGTTGTGGATGACGGCATCGGCGATCGAACGCCGCATCGGACGGGACGCCTGCTGCGCGATGACGCGCCGCACGTGCTCTTCGCTCCATCCCGCTCGCTGCATGACCCGAGCGACCTGCGTCGGCTCGCCGCAATCGATCACGAGTATGCGGTCGCAGCGTGCGCGCCAGTGCGAAGACTCCGCCATCAGCGGCACGTCGAACACCACGGCGTCACGGGTCGAGCGGCCCGCTTGCGCCAGCGCCTCGATGCCGATCAACGGATGAAGAATCGCCTCGAGCCGGCGTCGCGCGGTGGGGTCGGAGAACGCCAGCTCTCGCATCCGTTGGCGATCGAGTGCGCCCCGTGCGTCGACGAACTCGCCGCCAAACTGCGCTCGCACCGCAGGAATTGCGACTCCGCCCGGCTCGGTGAGCGAAAGCGCGATGGCGTCGGTGTCGACCAGTGTGGCGCCTTTGGCAACCAGCATGGCTGCGACCGTGCTCTTGCCACTGCCGATGCCGCCGGTGAGTCCGATGCGGCGAGTTGCCATGTCTCGAAGGGCCCGGTCAGACCCACCCCAGCCACTCGAGCGTGGTGCTGCTGCCCACCCACATGACCACGATGCCCGCACCGGCCAAAAACGGACCGAACGGCACGTACCGGCCCTCGCGCAGCGCACCGGTGACTTTCATGCCGATCCCGACGACCGCACCGATGATCGACGCCATCAGCACGATCGGTAGCAACGCCTGCCAACCGAGCCAGGCACCCATCGCAGCCAGCAGCTTGAAATCGCCGTAGCCCATGCCTTCCTTGCCGGTGGCCAGCTTAAAGAACCAGTAGACCGTCCAGAGCGTCAAGTAGCCGGCAGCCGCTCCAACGACGGCCGTGACGGGGCCGATCGTCCATCCCAGTGCGGCGGCCAGCAGCCCGGCCCACAGCAAAGGGAGCGTGATCGCGTCAGGCAGCACCGTTGTGTCCCAATCGATCCAAGCCAGCACCAACAGAGCCGCGGCAAAGCCGCACCACAAGAGCACCTGCGGTTGCGTGCCCATCCGCCACCCGATGGCTGCGAACACCGCGGCGCACAGAAGTTCCACCAACGGGTACCGCACCGAGATGCGGGTTCGGCATGACGCACAGCGGCCGCGCAGTGCCAGCCAGCTGATCAGCGGGATGTTCTGGTGGGCGCGAATCCGATGGCCGCAAGACGGGCAGCGAGAGGCGGGCCGTGCCAAGCTCAACGGTTCGAGGGAGTCAATCGCCTTGCGCAGTCCAGCCGCCGAGTGTTGCAGCGGCTCGGGGGACGCTGCCCCGAACACACGACGATACGACTCCGCATCGGACAATTGGTGGAACACATCGCGCCACCAATCGCGCTCGAGGATCGACGGCAGGCGATGAATGACGACGTTCAAGAAGCTGCCGATCGCCAAGCCGATCAGGGCCAGCGTGGCCGGGTGCAGCAACCAGGCCGGCACGCTGCCCATGCGTCAGACAACAGCGCCGAGCTTGAAGATGGGCAGGTACATCGACACCACGATGCCACCGATCAGCACGCCCAGGATCACGATGATGAAGGGTTCCATCAGGCTCGACAGACCCTTGACCATTTCGTCGACTTCCTGCTCGTAGAACTCAGCGGCCTTGGCCAGCATGTGATCCAGCGCGCCGGATTCTTCGCCGATGGCGGCCATCTGGAGGACCATGGACGGAAAGACGCCGGTCGATTGCATCGACGTCGTCAGCGCCGATCCGGTCGACACATCCTTTTGGATTTGCTCGGTCGCCTCCACGAAGACCGCGTTGCCCGAAGCCCCCCCGACTGAGTCGAGCGCCTCGACCAGAGGCACGCCGGCAGCGAACATCGTTGACAGCGTGCGGGTCCAGCGGGCGACGACCGACTTGTAGATCAGGTCGCCAAAGACCGGGATTCGCAACAGCAGGCGGTCCATCGCCTTCTGCATCTTCTCGGATCGCTTCCACGACTCGAGGAAGAAGTAGCCACCGCCACCGAGGAAACCGAAGATCACCCACCAATACTTGACGAAGAATTCGCTCATCGCGATGACGGCGAGAGTCGGAGCCGGAAGGTCGGCGCCAAAGGACTTGAACACATCTTTGAAGGCAGGGATCACGAAGATCATGATCACCGTCAGCACGACGAAAGCGACCACGATCACCGCGATCGGATACATCAAGGCAGATTTGATCTTGCGCTTGAGCTCGAGCGTTTTCTCCTGATACAGGGCGAGGCGATCGAGCAACGCCTCCAAGATGCCGCCGGCTTCGCCCGCCTCGACCAAGTTGCAGTACAGCGCATCGAAATACATCGGATGCTTGCGAAACGCGGCCGACAGGCTTGTGCCGGTCTCGACATCCGACCGGATGTCGGTCAGCAGACGAGTCAACTTCGGGTTGGGGCTGCCGCGCGCAACGATGTCGAAGGCCTGCAGCAGCGGTACGCCAGCCTTCATCATCGTCGCCAACTGGCGCGTGAAGACCGCGATGTCCTTCTGTTTGACGGACCGGCCTCCGCTCATGCGGCGTTTCTTGACCCGCGTGACCAGAATCCCCTGGCGCCGAAGGCTGGCAGACACCATGGCCTCGCCGCCTGCGCGCATCTCGCCGCGCATGATCTTGCCGTTCTTGTCGCGGCCTTCCCACTCGTAGACCGTTTCCTTGACGTTCTTGATGCCGCGCGCGGCTACCGCTGTTGCCATGATTCCTCCGGCGGCGCTGGCTAGACCAGATCAGCCGCAACCTTGCATTCGGACTATTCGTTGGTGACCGCGATCACTTCTTCCAGGGTCGTGACACCGAGCTTGACCTTGACCAGGCCCGATTGCCGCAGGTCGCGCACGCCATCCTTTTGCGCCTGTGCCGCGATGTCGATCGCCGTGCCTTCCGAGAGGATGATCCGCTGGATCGACTCTGAAATGGGCATCACCTGGTAAACGCCGACTCGCCCCTTGTACCCGTTGTTGCAGGCCGAGCAGCCCACCGCACGGTACGGCTTCCAAGACCCATCCAAGTCTTCGGCTTTGTAGCCCGCCTTCAGCATCGACTCGCGCGGATAGTCCGCTGGCTGCTTGCAGTTCTCGCACAGGCGCCGCGCCAGGCGCTGAGCCGTGATCAGCAGCACGCTGGCGGCGATGTTGAACGGGGCCACACCCATGTTCAACATGCGGGTCAATGTGGTAGGCCCGTCGTTGGTGTGCAGCGTCGACATCACCATGTGGCCGGTTTGCGCGGCCTTGATCGCAATGTCGGCCGTCTCCAAGTCGCGTATCTCGCCGACCATGATCACGTCTGGGTCCTGGCGCAAAAACGCCTTCAGGGCGGTCGCAAAGTTCAGCCCCGCCTTGTCGTTGACGTTGACCTGGTTGATGCCCGGCAGGTTGATTTCAGCAGGATCCTCGACGGTCGAGATGTTGACGCCCGGCTGGTTGAGGATGTTCAGGCAGGTGTACAGCGACACCGTTTTACCGGAACCGGTGGGGCCGGTCACCAGGATCATGCCGTAAGGTCTCTGAATCGCATTGAGCAGGCGATCGCGCTCCACCTTTTCGTAGCCCAACGCCTCGATGCCCAGTTTCGCACTGGACGGGTCCAAGATCCGGATCACGATCTTTTCGCCGAACAGGGTCGGCAGGGTCGACACCCGGAAGTCGATCGCCCGGTTGCCAAACTTGAGTTTCATGCGGCCGTCTTGCGGCACGCGCTTCTCGGCGATATCGAGGCGACTGATGACCTTGATTCGGGAAGCGAGCTTGTCCTTGATCGCGATCGGCGGCTGCGTGATCTCGCGCAACTCACCGTCGATCCGGAAGCGGACCCGATAGTTGTACTCGTAGGGCTCGAAGTGCAGGTCGGACGCGCGGGCGTTGATCGCGTCGATCAGCATCTTCTGCAGGAAGCGAACGACCGGTGCGTCTTCGACTTCTTGCGTGACGTCGGCCTGCTCCTGGGCGGCGCCATCCTCCTCCGCGACGTCGAAATCGAATTCGCCGGCCGCCATCGACTCGAGCGTCTCGTTGGCGCTGGCGCCCTGCTTTTCGAGCAGTTTGCCGAGTTTGTCGTACTCAACGATCACCCACTCGGGGGACAGCTGGGTCGCGAACTTGATGCGCTCGACCGCCTCTTGGTCGGTCGGATCGGCACCGCCAATGAACAGCCGGCTACCGCGTCGGCCCAACACCACGATCTGATACTGCTGCGCCAACTTGCCGTCGACCAGATTGCGCGGCAGCTTTTCGCCGTCAACCGAGTTCAGATCCAGCAGCGGGAGGGCGAGGCTGCTCGACAGGGTATGGGCGAGATCGGTCGCCGAAACGGCGCCGGCCGAGATCACCGCCGAGACAAAACTGACCCGTTTTTCTTTGGCGCCCTTGACCAGCTCCTCCGCATTCTTGACGCCGAGTCGGCCGGCATGCACCAGCACCCGTGCGACGCCTGACAGCGTGGACTGAGGTGAGTCGACAAGAGTATCCACAGGCGTCGCTGCAACCGCGTTTGGAGGGGGGCGAGGGATCATCGCTGATCCCTGCAACACTGTAAACGGCGGCTAGAAAGGGAGCGGGCACTTCTTCACGGCCGGTCGCCGTAGCGCCACAGCGAGCAGCGTGCTGGTCTGCGCACGTTGGTTGGTCGGGGTGAGAGGATTCGAACCTCCGGCCTCTACGTCCCGAACGTAGCGCTCTACCAGGCTAAGCTACACCCCGTTGCACACGCAAAGGCCGATCTGCCCTTTGCGCTTCTGCCGTGACACCGCTCTAGGACGAGCGTTCCACGGACCGAACGCACAATTCTAACAAAGCCTCCTTGGCAGCCCCAGGTGGCAACTTGGCAAGACAAGCCTGAGCCTTGCGCGCCTCTGCGCGTGCCGCATCGCGTGTCGCGTCGAGCGACCCTGTTCGTCGCACGATGGCGGCAATGTCGCGCAAGCGCTCGACCTCTCCGTTGACGATGGACCTTCGCAAGAGCGCTCGCTCCTCCGCGGTGCCGCGCGCCATGGCTACCAACAACGGCAGTGTCGGCTTGCCTTCGCGCAAGTCGTCGCCGATGTTCTTGCCCAGTTGATGGGGGTCTCCTTCGTAGTCGAGCAGGTCGTCAACCAACTGAAAGGCGGTGCCCAAGGAGCGTCCGTAGTCAGCGCAAGCCTCCTCCAGCTCCGCCGGCGCATGGGCGATCACGGCACCCAGTCGCGCACTCGCCTCGAACAACTTGGCCGTCTTATATCGGATGACGCGAAGATAGTCTTCGACCGACGTGTCCGGGTCGTGCATGTTGATGAGTTGCAGGACCTCGCCTTCGGCGATCACGTTGGTCGCATTGGCCAGCACCTCCAGCACGCGCATCGACCCAACCGACACCATCATTTGGAACGCGCGGGAATACAGGAAGTCGCCCACCAGCACACTGGCAGCGTTGCCGAAAAGTGCGTTGGCCGTGGGCCGGCCACGCCGCATCGACGATTCATCGACCACATCGTCGTGCAGCAGCGTGGCCGTGTGGATGAATTCGACGATCGCTGCCAATTCGAAACGGGCAGGCCCTTCGTGGCCAAGCGCTCGCGCAAAGAGCAGCACGAGCCGGGGACGAATGCGCTTGCCGCCCGCCCCGACGATGTAGCTGCCGATCTGATCGATCAGCGTCACATCGGAGCTCAGCCGCTGTCGGATGACTCGGTCGACCTCGGCCATGTCGGCCGCCGCCATGTCGAGGCCGTTGCTCTGAACGGTGCTGGAGTCGGGCACTGTGCGGTTCCAGGTCAGCCGGTGATTATAGAAAGTCGCCCCTTCGGGGCCGTTTCGCCCCGGTAGGCGTCGCGCGGGCCCTTCCTGTCGTCAGATCCAAAATCCAGGGGTGGCCATTGCGCTATACTTTGCGGCTTCGCCTGGCCCATGTTGGGCTTGGCCGTCAAGACGGGGCAAAGATGTACGCGGTCATTCGGACCGGTGGCAAACAGTACAAGGTTGCCGTCGGCGACAAAGTGAAGGTGGAGCAACTCACTGCCGAAGTGGGGCAGGAGGTGGTGCTCGATCAGGTTCTTGCCATCGGCGCCGGGGCTGACGTGAAGGTCGGCACTCCGATGGTCAGCGGCGCGACCGTCAAGGCGACCGTGGTGTCGCACGGCTTGCATCCCAAGGTCCGCATCTTCAAGATGCGTCGTCGCAAGCACTACCAGCGCCACGCAGGCCACCGGCAGTCGTATACCGAGCTGCAAATCGGCTCCGTGAACGCCTGAGCAGGACACATCGACATGGCACAGAAAAAGGGTGGTGGGTCGACCCGAAACGGCCGGGATTCGCAGCCCAAAATGCTCGGCGTCAAGGCCTTCGGCGGGCAGATCGTGACCGCAGGATCGGTGATCGTCCGACAGCGTGGAACCAAGTTTCACGCGGGCACGAACGTCGGCATCGGCAAGGACCACACGTTGTTTGCGCTCGTGGATGGGCGTGTCGGCTTTGCCACCAAAGGCCCGCTGCGTCGCCAAACCGTGATGGTGGAGCCGGCGTAAGGACGCCCGCGTGCCGAGCAGATCCAAGCCTCGGCATGCCGGGGCTTTTTTGTTTTGCCAGACGACGAGATCGCCATGAAGTTCATCGACGAGACGGTGATCGACGTTGCAGCCGGCAACGGTGGCCCTGGGTGTGCCAGTTTCCGGCGCGAGAAGTTCGTCCCATTGGGCGGCCCCGATGGGGGTGACGGTGGCCGCGGCGGCTGCGTGATCGCGGTGGCCGATCCCAACCTCAACACGCTGGTCGACTTCCGCTATGCCAGGCGCCACGAAGCCGGTCATGGCGAGATCGGCAGGGGAGCGGACCAGTTCGGCGCCGCCGGCTCCGATGTGGTGTTGCGCATGCCGGTCGGCACCATCGTCACGGACCTCGCGACCCACAATGTGATCGCTGAATTGATGGAGCCCGAGCAGCGCGTGGTGCTTGCGGGCGGCGGGGATGGTGGCTTCGGGAACCTGCATTTCAAGAGCAGTACCAACCGCGCGCCGCGCAAGAAGACAGCCGGCTGGCCCGGCGAGCAACGCAAATTGCAGCTCGAGTTGCGTTTACTGGCAGACGTCGGCCTGCTCGGGATGCCCAATGCGGGCAAGTCCACGCTGATCGCGGCAATCTCGAACGCGCGGCCGAAGATCGCCGACTATCCCTTCACCACGCTGCACCCGCATCTGGGCGTCGTGCGCGCGGGCGAAGGGCGCAGCTTCGTGGTTGCCGACATCCCCGGCTTGATCGAAGGCGCCGCGGAAGGCGCCGGCCTAGGCCACCACTTTCTGCGCCACCTGCAGCGCACGCGGCTGTTGTGGCACGTGATCGATGTGGCGCCGCTAGACGAGGCGGTCGACCCTGCGGCCCAGGCGAGGGCCGTGGTGAGCGAGTTGCGTAAGTACGATGAAGCGCTGTACCGCAGGCCGCGTTGGCTGGTGCTCAACAAGATCGATCTCGTGCCGCCGTCCCAACGAAAGCCGCTGGTGCGCGACCTGGTGCGTCGGCTGCGCTGGAAAGCGCCGGTCTATGCGGTGTCGGCGGTCGCGCGTGAAGGCCTGAAGCCGCTGGTGGAAGGCACTTGGCAAGCGCTGGCGCCGTCTCAAGGTTCGCGCGGCCGAGAGGAAGACGTGCGCTTTCGTGACGGTTCGATCGCGGCATCATGAACCAGCCGCTCCGCGCCGCCCGCCGCATCGTCGTCAAGGTTGGATCCAGTCTTGTCACCAACGAGGGACGGGGAGTCGATCCGGAGTCGATCGGCAATTGGTGCCGCCAACTCGCGGTACTAGCAGGCGAGGGTCGCGAGCTCGTGATGGTATCCAGCGGAGCCATTGTCGAAGGCATGAAGCGTCTTGGCATGGCGGCGCGGCCCAGGCAACTGCACGAGTTGCAAGCTGCGGCGGCCGTCGGCCAGATGGGGCTCGCGCAGATGTACGAGCGCAAGCTGTCTGAACACGGGCTGCGCAGCGCGCAGGTGTTGCTCACGCACAGCGACCTGGCCGATCGCGAGCGCTACCTCAACGCGCGATCGACGCTGCTCGCGCTGCTGACGCTGAAGGTCGTCCCGGTGATCAACGAAAACGACACGGTGGTCACTGACGAGATCAAGTTTGGCGACAACGACACGCTGGGCGCGCTGGTGTCCAACCTGATCGAGGCCGATGCGCTGGTGATCTTGACCGATCAGGCGGGCCTGTATTCGAGCGACCCTCGCGGGAATGCGGGCGCCCAATTGATCACCGAAGCAGACGCTGGCGATCCCGATCTCGAGCGCATGGCCGGCGGCGCCGCATCGCCGCTCTCGCGTGGCGGCATGATCGCCAAAGTGCTGGCCGCCAAGCGAGCCGCGCGCAGCGGGGCCAACACCGTCATCGCGTGGGGCCGCGAACCCGACGTGCTGTTGCGCCTGGCCCGTGGCGAATCGATCGGCACGCTGCTGCGTGCGCGCACCGCCAAGCTGGCAGCGCGCAAGCAGTGGATGGCCGATCATCTCCAACTGCGCGGCGCCGTCACGATCGATGCGGGCGCCAAGGCCAAGCTGATCGGTGAAGGCAAGAGCCTGCTGCCTGTTGGCGTGGTGTCGGTCGAGGGTGAATTCGCGCGTGGCGAAGTGATCGCGGTGCGTGGCTCCGACGGCGTGGAGGTGGCGCGCGGACTGGCCAACTATGCGGCTGGCGAATCTCGCCTCATCGCGCGTCGGCCGTCGTCGCAGATCGAAGCGGTGCTCGGTTACTCCAACGGTCCCGAGCTGATCCACCGCGACAACATGGTTCGCAGTTAGATCGCGGGATCGTCCGACGCGGGCACGCTCGCCGAAGGGTCTGGCACGTCGCGTACGCCGGGTGGGTTTTCGCGTGGGCGCCCGCGAATGCCGGCGCGCAGATAACGCGTGTGATGTGTGGGGCGCGGCAGGAAGCGTGACAGCTCGGTGAGTGCGAGCTCGTAGACCTCGCGCTTGAACTCGATCACCATGTCCAGGGGCACCCAGTAGTCGTTCCAGCGCCAGGCATCGAACTCCGGATGGTCACTCGCGCGCAAATCGAGATCGGTGTCGCGGCCCACCAGCATCAACAGGTACCAGATCTGCTTCTGGCCGCGGTAGTGGCCACGTGCGTCCCTGCGGATGTAGTGCTCAGGCACCTCATAGCGCAACCAGTCGCGTGTGCGTGCGAGGATGCGCACGTGCTCCGGCCGCAATCCCACTTCTTCGTGCAACTCGCGGAACATCGCCTGCTCGGGCGATTCGCCGTATTTGATGCCGCCTTGCGGGAACTGCCAGGAGTGGGTGCGCAATCGCTTGCCCCAGAAAACCTGGTTGCGCGAGTTGAGCAAGACGATGCCGACGTTGGGCCTGAAGCCCTCTCGGTCGAGCATAATCGAACCCCAATTCTTGAACTGGTTCGATTATTGCATCGGCGGCGTCAGAGGCATGAACCTCGCTTTCCCGCATGCGTGGGATCCGCCGGCTTCATGCCATGAAAGCCTCTCGATTTTTCGTTGCCACGCTGAAGGAAGCCCCTGCCGATGCCGAGATCGTGAGTCATCGACTCATGCTGCGCGCCGGGCTGATCAAACGCCTCAGCGCCGGCATCTACAGCTACATGCCGATGGGCTTGCGAGTGATCCGCAAGGTCGAGGCAATCATCCGCGAAGAGATGAATGCGGCCGGCGCCGTCGAGTTGCTGATGCCGGTGGTGCAGCCCGCGGAACTGTGGCAGGAGTCGGGCCGCTTCCAGGCGTATGGGCCGGAGTTGCTGCGAGTCAAGGATCGCCATCAGCGCGACTTCGTGATCCAGCCAACCAGCGAAGAAGTCATCACCGACATTGCGCGCCAGGAGTTGCGCAGCTACCGTCAATTGCCGCGCAACTTCTATCACATCCAAACCAAGTTCCGAGACGAGCGCCGTCCGCGCTTCGGCCTGATGCGTGGTCGAGAGTTCACGATGAAGGACGCGTATTCATTCGATCGCGACAAGGCGTCGGCGCTGAAGAGCTACGAGGTCATGTTTGCTGCCTACAAGCGAATCTTCGATCGCTTTGGTCTTCAGTACCGAGCGGTTGCTGCCGACACCGGCGCGATCGGCGGCGATGCCTCGCATGAATTCCAGGTGATTGCCGACACCGGCGAGGACGCGCTGGTCTACTCTCCCAGCAGCGACTACGCGGCCAACGTCGAACTGGCCGAGTGTTTGCCACTGCTCAAGGACCGCGCTGCACCGGCCAAGCCACTGCTCAAGAAACCGACGCCCGGCAAGAGTACCTGCGAGGACGTGGCCGAGTGGCTGAACGTGCCATTGACCACCACCGTGAAGTCACTGGTACTGGCCACCGACGAGCGCCAGGACGCCAGCGCGATCGGCGCCACCACGATCTGGTTGCTGCTGGTGCGTGGAGACCACGCGCTCAACGAGATCAAAGCGGGCAAGATCGAGGGGCTGAAGGGCGGCTTTCGGTTCGCCACCACCGGCGAGATCGAAGACCACTTCGGCTGCAAGCCAGGGTATCTCGGCCCGATCGGCGCACGCAAGCCGGTGAAAGTGGTGGCCGACCGCACGGTCGCGCACATGAGCGACTTCATCTGCGGCGCCAACGAAGAGGGGTTTCACTTCACCGGTGTCAACTGGGGACGCGACCTGCCAGAGCCCGACATCGTGGCCGACATCCGCAACGCGGTGGCCGGAGATCCGTCACCCGACGGCAAGGGTGTGCTGGCGATCCAACGCGGCATCGAGGTGGGGCATGTGTTCTATCTGGGCGCCAAGTACAGCAAGGCGATGAACGCGACCTACCTGGACGAGGGCGGCAAACCGCAGTTGGTGGAGATGGGTTGCTACGGCATCGGGGTCACGCGCATCCTCGGGGCAGCGATCGAGCAGGGTCATGACGAGCGCGGCATCGTCTGGCCCGACGCGATCGCGCCGTTCCGGGTTGTGATCTGCCCCATCGCCTGGGACCGCAGCGACGCCGTGCGCGCAGCGGCCGAGCGCCTGCACGATGATCTCGAGGCGCTCGGCGTCGACACGATGCTCGACGATCGCGGCGAGCGTCCGGGTGCCATGTTCGCTGACTGGGAGCTGATCGGCGTGCCGCACCGCGTGGTGTTGTCCGAGCGCGGTTTGAAGGAAGGCCAAGTCGAAATGCAAGGCCGCCGCGACACCGCGGCGACCAACGTGCCATTGGCCGACGCGCTGCGCGCACTGCGCGAGCGGTTGCGCGTCTGACCTTCCGTTCGGCCACGCCGCCCAAAGCGAGCTGCCCGTGCGCAACGCTCCAGCCGTCGCGCTCCGGGCCGCGCGTGTCGCGGTTCTGATGATGGCGTGCTGTGCCAGCGCAGCGGTGCTGGCAGGCGCGCAGATCGAGGAGCCGCTGGCCACCTCGGTGCGCTCTGCGCTGTCGGCGGCGGTGTCCGATGCAGCGCCGCCGCGTGCGGGCTTCGATTCGATCGAAGAGCGGCTGACCTATCTGCGCTGGCTTGGCTCGATGAGCGAGCGCTTGAAGCGGCGCAAGTCCGAACATGCCACCCGGGTGGAGTTCCTCGAGACCGTGTGGTACGAGAGTCGTCGAGCGGGGCTGGAGCCCGAGCTCGTGCTGGGGCTGGTGCAGGTGGAAAGCGCGTTTCGCAAGTACGCTGTCAGCCGCGCCGGTGCGATCGGCTACATGCAGGTGATGCCGTTCTGGGCCCATCTGATCGGCGACGGTGACCCTGCCCGACTGTTCCACATGCAGGTGAACCTGCGATTCGGTTGCGTGATCCTGCGTCACTACCTGGACCTGGAGCGCGGTGACCTGTTCCTTGCGCTCGGGCGCTACAACGGCAGCCGAGGGCGACCGGAGTACCCTGACGCCGTGTTCGCGGCGCGGCGCGACTGGCTGCACGCCGCGCAAAGCACCGGCGCCTCCGCGGGACCCTGAGTCGCTACAGCCCTTGCCAAGCTTTCGGCGAGGCTCCGGCGACACCCAACAGCGCAAGCGCGCGTTCGACGGTCTCGTCGACCAGTTCGTCCACCGTGCGAGGGCGGTGATAAAACGCCGGCAGCGGCGGGAACACGATCGCGCCCATCTCGGTGACGGCCGTCATGTTGCGCAAGTGAGCGAGGTTGAGGGGCGTCTCGCGCACCATCAACAACAGGCGGCGCCGTTCCTTGAGCATCACGTCAGCCGCGCGCGTCAGCAGGTTGTCTGACAAGCCATGCGCGATCGCGGCCAGCGTCTTCATGGAGCATGGCGCCACGGCCATCGCGGCGGCATCGAAACTGCCGCTGGCAATGCATGCTCCGATGTCGCCGGGCGCATGGTTGTGGTCGGCCATCGCCTCCAAGGCGCGGCGGTCGAAACCCAATTCATGGTGTGCGTTCAACACACCGGCGGCGGTGGCCACCAAGTGAGTCTGAACGCCGAGCGAGCGCGCCCGGGTCAGCAGCCGAATCCCGTAGATCGCCCCGCTGGCGCCGGTCAGGCCGACCACCAAGCGATCGGGCATCGGCTCACGCTGTCAGCAGCTGCTGCAACTCGCCGGACTGGTACATCTCCATCATGATGTCAGAGCCGCCGACGAATTCGCCGTTCACGTACAGCTGCGGGATCGTCGGCCAGTTCGCGTACTGCTTGATGCCCTGCCGGATGCCTTCATCGTCGAGCACGTTGACGGTGGTCAGCTCGTTGACGCCGCAGGCGTTGAGCACCTGCATCGCACGTCCGGAGAAGCCGCACATCGGAAACTGCGCGGTGCCCTTCATGAACAGCACCACGCGGTTGCCCTTGACCAGACCGTCGATTCGTTTCTGAACGTCGTCCATCTTTCGTTTTCCACACTGCGTCGCAAGGCTTTCTTTATACGGCAAAGCGCTGGCCGCCCGGCGCCCCACCTGCAAAGCCCTCGGACGATTATTCAGTAGCGATAGGAGACGCCCAGCTGCAGCACGGGCGTCAAGCGCATGTCGCGCACGGTGTCGTCGAGCGACTGGCTGCCCAAGGAACGCGCAGTGCGGAACAGGCCGAAGCTTTGCGCCGCCAGTCCGAGATCGGCGCTGAAGCCCCATCCACCGCGCAAGCTGCTGTCGCTGTATCCGATGCCGAGGTACGGCCACGTCAGGATGTCGTTGGGTGCGTCGATCGACGACGGCGCAACAACACCCGGCCGCGACATCGAGCTGAATCCGAAGGACCCCGGCGGCGTCGTCTGGCCTGGACCGATGACCGCGCCGCGCGTGCCCGCCACGAATCCGCTCGTGACGCGCAAGCCGCCGGCTTGTCCCAAGTAGGGGCGGGTCAGGTAGTAGTCGCCGAACAGTGCAGCGGATCGCGGCTGCAACGTTGCGCCTTCGAACGAGGCCCCCATGGGTGTCATCGGCTCGATCGCCACTTGCAAGCGAGTCTGAACCTGGGGCCAATCGACACGGTCGGCATCGACGCTCAGGCCTTGACCACCGCCGGCGACGGCAGATGCTGCCGCGACGATCAGGGATCCAACCACGATGATGGGCTTGAAGTGCATATGCCCCGGTGGCGGCGGCGCAAACGGTGCCGCGAATGACCCATCGTACGACGGTCACGATCGCAAGTGAACTCGTAGATGTGACTGTGGCAACCGCATTCAAGGGGGCTCGACCAAACGTGGCGCGGCGGCCACGGCAGCTCATTTGCGGCAGCGCAGCGTCAAAGGGGTGCGCCCACCGGTGCAGCGGGGGTGTCCGTTCAGGTCTGCGCGGGTCTGGACGTCTGAAAAGCCTGCTTGCTCGAACAGCCGGTGCACCGCGTCGGCCTGATCCCAGCCATGTTCGACCAAGAGCCAGCCCGCCAGATGACTCGGTGCCCGCTCGACGATGTGCGCAAGGTCTGCGAGGCCGCCGGCCTGAGCCACCAGCGCCCGCTGCGGTTCATGCTGCAGCGCAGCCAGATGGGGATCGCCAGCCGCCACATACGGCGGGTTGGCGACCGCCAGGTCGAAGCGCCGGCCGTCGACCGCCGCCCACCAATCGCCGGACGCAAACTCAACGCGCAGGCCCAGGCGTTGCGCGTTGGCGCGCGCCACCGCGAGCGCCGGGTCGCTTTGGTCCGTGGCGGTCAATTGCGCCAGTGGGCAGGCGGCGGCGATCGCCAGCGCCAGCGCCCCGCTGCCGGTGCCGAGGTCAATGACCCGCGGCGGGGTCGCTGAAGGCCGGGCTCGTACGCTCTCGATCGCCCACTGCGCCAACGTTTCGGTCTCGGGACGCGGCACCAGCACGTTGGCGTTCACCTGCAATGCAAGCCCCATGAAGTCGCGCCAACCGGTCAGGTAAGCCACGGGCACGCCGTCGGCCCGGCGCCGACAGATTTCGTCGAACGCGACCAGTGTGCCTTCCTCGAGCTCGGCATCGAGGTGTGCAATCAACCATTCGCGCCGGCGCTGCAGGTGATGCGCCAGCAACAACGCCGCATCGAGCCGGGTCAGCCCGCGCGCGCGCGCGGCTGCCAGCGCCTGGTCGACGTTCATGCGCCGGTCTCGAGCGCCTCGAGCTGTTGCTGGGCGCGCGCCGCAGTCAGCGCCTGGATCACCTCGTCGAGATCGCCGTCGAGGACGCTGGTCAGGCGGTACAGCGTCAGTCCGATGCGGTGGTCGGTCAGGCGGCCTTGCGGATAGTTGTAGGTGCGGATGCGGTCGCTGCGGTCGCCGCTGCCGATCAACGTGCGGCGCTCGGCAGCTTCCTTGCGCTGCCGTTCGTCGCGTTCACGGTCGCGCAGACGGGCCAGCAGCACCGCCATCGCCTTGGCCTTGTTGCGATGCTGCGAGCGGTCGTCCTGGCACTCCGCGACGATGCCCGTGGGCAGGTGCGTGATGCGGATCGCGCTGTCGGTCTTGTTGACGTGCTGGCCA
>Ga0163162_10001399_pt1 | contig 22452 bp, 18 predicted proteins | sample S55metaG_FD_115310 | JGI IMG/M metagenome (GOLD analysis project Ga0163162, IMG submission 115310) | Switchgrass rhizosphere microbial communities from Kellogg Biological Station, Michigan, USA - S5-5 metaG | ecosystem: Host-associated > Plants > Roots > Rhizosphere > Soil | place: USA...
AGTTTTCGGGACCCAGACGCGTCCGCCTTCGCCGCGCGCGGATTCGGACATCAGGCGCAACTTGTCTTCGCCAGGGATGCAGGTGGGATGGACCTGAATGAACTCGCCGTTGGCGTAATAACAGCCTTGCTGATAGAGAGCCGATTGCGCTGATCCGGTGCAGACTACGGAATTTGTGGAGCGACCGAAAATCGCTCCGTTGCCGCCAGTGGCCATGATGAGGGCGTCGGCGGGGAAGGTGCGAACTTCCATCGAACGCAAGTCCATGGCGCAGATGCCGCGGCAGACGCGATTGGAGTCGAGTACGGCGGAGAGAAATTCCCAATGCTCGAATTTCCGAACCTTGCCTTCGGACTCGTAGCGGCGCACCTGCTCGTCGAGCGCGTAGAGCAGTTGCTGGCCGGTGGTGGCTCCGGCGAAGGCCGTACGATTGAAGAGTGTGCCACCGAAGCGGCGGAAGTCGAGCAATCCCTCGGGAGTGCGATTGAAAGGCACGCCCATGCGGTCAAGCAAATCGATGATGCCGGGAGCGGCTTCGCACATGGCTTTGACCGGAGGCTGGTTGGCGAGGAAGTCTCCGCCGTAGACGGTGTCATCGAAATGTTGCCAACAGGAATCGCCTTCGCCCTTCAGATTTTTTGCGGCGTTGATGCCGCCCTGGGCGCAGACGGAGTGCGATCTCTTTACGGGCACGATAGAGAACAGGTCTACGCTTCCGCCCATCTCAGCGATTTTGATGACGGCGGCGAGTCCGGCGAGGCCACCGCCAACCACCATGATTTTTGGATTTGATGCCATCTAGTTTGAATTTCCTGTCTAACTCTATCTTTACTTGTCTCTCTGTATGGGCACTACCGCCTTCGTATATGAGTCCTGGGCGCTGTCCGGACCTATGGGTTGCAGGGGAGTTCTCAGGAACGAAATCATGGTCAGGGCTCCTACCGTCATGAACAACAATCCGATGGCGAAGCAGACGTAGCCAAACTTGCGGCGTGCTGCATCGCCCGTTGTGATGCCCCACTTGGCGGCGAACAGCCATAATCCATAAGCGAAGTGCCAGGAGGCAGCGAAAATTCCCAAAGCGTAAAACGCGATAGCCCAGACGTGCTGGAATTCCAGTTGCACTTTCCCGAACGCGGCGTCGGGATGAGTCAGGATGTGAACCCCGCTGAAGCGCAGGTGCCAGGTGTGCCACACGATGTAGCAGAAGGCGATGGCGCCGGTCCAGCGCTGGAGAGTGAACATCCAGTTGCCGGTCCAGGGATAGTCGCTGACGTTACTCTCGCCACGGAACCAGATGTAGAAGCCGTAAAGCGCGTGATAAAGGATCGGCAACCAGATTCCGAACAGTTCGAGGTAGAAAACGAACGGGAAGCTGGAGAGCAGTTCTACCTGCTTGGTGTATGCGGCAGGACCACGGGTGGCGAAGGCGTTGGAGACGAAGTGTTCGACCAGGAACGCGCCTACCGGGATGATGCCGCTCAGAGAATGAAGCTTGCGGAGTAGGAACGAATGTCCCTGACCTGCGCGCAGAGGAGGAACTCCGGCGTGCGTGCTGTCGGGAGTTGCGGGACTGGCGGTTGTCGCCACTGAGCCTCTTGTGATGTCAGAGATGACTAGAGAACCTTTTATTATCCCGTTGCGAGAGACGGGAGTCAAGAACACCAGTTCTCGGTTCTCAGTTTTTAGTTCTCGGTTAGTTACCGAGTGTTCGATACCAGTCGAGGAATAGGCGGAAGGCTGCGCCACGGTGGCTGTATTGGGCTTTTTCTTCTGGGGTGAGCTCGGCGAAGGTTTTTTGAATGGACGGAAAATAGAAGAATGGGTCGTATCCGAAACCTTCCGTGCCGCGTGGTGAATCAAGCAGCGTTCCTTCGGCTTGGCCACGAAATGTATTCAGGGTCTGACCGTTACGGGCGGCGGCGATGACGCACACAAAACGGCCGGTGCGGTTCTGCGCGGGAATCTTTCTGAGTTCACGTATCAGGCGCGCATTGTTGGCCTGGTCGTCGGTATTATTTCCGACCAGGTGAGGCTGGTCGGCGGCATAGCGGGCAGAGTGTACGCCGGGGGCGCCGCCCAGGCTATCGACTTCCAAGCCGGAATCGTCGGCGAGAACGATTTCTCCTGGGGCAAAACCGCTATAGTACTCCGCTTTTTTCTTGGCATTGTCTTCGAAGGTGAGGCCGTCCTCGACTGCGTTGGGAATGGACTCGAAGCTGGGGAGAGACTCAATCGCGATTCCCAGCGGAGCGGCGGCACCGGAAAAATCGCGGAGCTTGCCGGGGTTCGAAGTCGCAATAAGGACGCGAATCATGGTCGTGAAATAGTTGCTGCGCGACGCTCGAAAAGTATGACTCCAAGTATAAGGATAACGGTGAGGAAAGAGATATAGCCGCCGATTGTGCGATCACCGGTGCGGGCGAAGTGAATCTGGACTTGACTCTCTCCTGCTTCCACCGGGATTACGACCTGCGCGGTGACTTTACGCGATTCGGTCGGTACCGGATGTCCGTTCACCTCTACTTCCCACGCCGGGTAGCTGAACAGTTTCAGAACCAGCTTTCCGGAATGGCTAACGATAGCGCTGAATTCTTTCGACTCCGGATCCCATCGGGAAATGCGAATGCGCGAGCTGCCCGGGCCGTCGAAGGCCACGCGCCGTGCGTCGTTCTTGATTTCATAAACGTCGGCGCCGGTGGGGACATACTCGTCAATGCCGTCGTAGCCCACTCCGGTTTGTTGGTTGTCCAACATTTCAGCGACGTCGCCTTGGGTGTCCCACCAGGGTGGCTGTACACGGTGCCATACGAAGATGAGGACTGCCAGCATGCAGAGGCAGATAAAGGCGCGCTGCCACCAATGTTTCGTCGCCATGGTTGCGAGCATGGCGAACCCAACATTCAGGCAGAGCAGCCAGCGTAAGGGCAGTTGCACGTATCGCAGTTCTGGCAGGAACCGATAGAAGAGGATACTGAGTGAACAGAGAAGGAGCGCACAGGCAGCCGACCAGGCGGTAAGCATCCACCACAGCTCTCGGGCACGAGTGCGCCAGGAGCGTGACATCCAGCTAAGGATGGCCAAAAGAATTAGCTCAGCGGTGGAAAGCAAAGAGATCAATAAATTGAAATGATCGTGATCCGGATCGTTAAGCGAGGTGAATATGAAGTTGTCCTGGGGACGGACGCCCGGCGACAAGACTTGAGCGATCTCAACCCACTTTTGTTCGTACAGCACCGGCACGATGTAAAACGAGGCCAGGGCTAATCCGATCAACAGAGCTGCAGCACCCAGTGCGACGGGTCGAATCGAACGGCGGAGAATGGCGGCGACGATCAGCAACAGCGCCAGAGAGTAGGTCAACATAACAGCGGACGGAATGTTGGTCAGCCACGCTGCGGCAACGATCAGAGCGAGAGGGAGAACTGCCTTGCGGGAATCTTTTTCAGAACGCAAGACAAAGAGTACGAGCAGCGGCAGCAGTGCGCCGGCGAGCAATTCGGCCAACGCACTGCGCCAATAGACGATCACGATGTAATACGGATTGGCGGCATAAAGGGCGGCGGCAAAGATGGCATCGCGTCGCGGCAGATAGTGGCGGGCCAGCAGGAACATCGAGCAGCCTGAGAGGGTCAGGGCAATCCACTGATACACAAATGGAACGAGTGGCCAGGGCAGGAACGATCCCAGCGCCGCGCCCAGCATCCAGGATGCGGGAGGATAGAAGATAAATCTGGCCTCGCCGTATCCGAAATGAGCCAAGGCAGCCCAGCGAGGGTAGACGATGCCAAGTCTCCACTGGCTCAGGACTTCCATCCAGGAGTTCATGTGGAATTCGAAGTCGTGGCCGGAGGGGATTCCCAGGAAAAAGGTGGGGACGAAGACCGCAAAAGCCACCACGGCGATAGTCAGCAGAGGTGCGCCGAAGAGAGGGCCTTCTGGTTGCGGAGCAGCGCTTTCTCTCGGACGTTTCGGCGGCACGGAAGAGATTGTTGCTTAATCGCAGCAAATGGGCAAACAGGTTCACATGGGACAGCCCGTTCGGATTTTGACAATAAATTCATTGCACTGAAATATTTTTCGGGCACGGGCGCGGTAGAGTTTGACTACAGGTGGAGCAAAGCCCGAGAGGGCTACGAGGTCTGCAGGCGATATGCTTGCGGGCCTTTTTTGTTGGTTGGGTTTTTCGAGTGGTTGGGGAACACAAGGTCCCTCGACTTGTCCTCACCGCTTTGCGGCTCGGAGCGGCGCTCGGGATGACAGAGTGCTTGCGATGCTTCCTATCAGGAGCCAACTACGATGCAGGTACTTCTTCGGAGTTGCGCTGTTGGCGGAGTTCGTTGAGGAATTGTTCCTGGTTTAGCGATTCGGCGCGATTCAGAAGGCCGAGTAACAGGTCTTCTGGTTCGTCGGATGTCTGATCGTGACGGTAATCTTCATCGTTGGACGTGGCCAGAGCCCGTGGTGTGATCAGTAGTTGGGGCTGAGTTCCGGGGCGGCTGGTAAGGAAGCCGATAAACGAACCGACCTGCGCACGCTGTTCCAGGGTGCCCGAGGCGAATTCGATACCCATGCCGAATTCTGGGTGCATGACGCGCACCATGCCTTCGGCCTGGACCTCCAGGTCTTCAGCTTTCAGGCACAGAATGATGCCGGAGTGTTCCGGAAAGGGTGACTCGGTCTGAACGTAGCAACCACCCAGGCTGAGGTCGGTCAGTTTGCATTCGGAAACTGGCTCGGGATCTTCGGGAAGAAATTCAGCAGCGCTGGCGACGACCCAGGTTTTAAGTGTTTGTCGAAGATTGTCCGGTAGATCGATGTAGCGAACGCCGGATTCGCCGTTGGGATTCGCCCAGGCAACTTCGCCGCGAACATCCAACTCTGCGATCTGGTCAGGCAAGGAAAAGCGGGCGCTGATGATGGCGGCGGGACAGAGCGGTTTCGCGGCCAGGACATCCAGACCGTCCTCGCTCAGGTCCAGCAGGATGCCTTCCATCTCAGGTCCATTTTCGACCCGCAGCTTTACCGGAAGCTGGACCGGAACGCGGAAAGAGCGGCGGCGTTCACGCTTCATCAAGGCAGTGGCGGCACGAAGGCTGGCCTCAGCCTGTTGTTGGGAAATCGGTTTGTACAGAACGAAATTTGCGCCTGCGCCAAAGACGTTGCGCACCTTGCTTTTGTCGCCGAGCAGGGCGACGGTAACCGGGTTATGGCCAGCGGATGCCTGGCAGGCATTTTGCAGGACCAGAGCCGCGCTATGCGGATCGTCGTAGTCTACGATGACGGCATCGAACTTCTGTTCGGTCAAGCGGCAGAGCGCGTCAGGATAACCGCAGCACTGCACGCCCAGGCCGAAACCGGCAAGGACGGGCGTGAGCACGTCCGATGCCTGAGCGTCTTTCGAAACCAGAAGTGACTGAAATGTCATAAGCGGGTCTAACGTTCCTGACTCACATGCCGCGGATCAGGGCCAGCGCGGAGCGCGTGGCGCAGGCTTGGGAGCGGAAATGGAGGAGCCTGAAGACGATGCTCCAGCTCCGGCTGCCAGGCTGTTCTGGTCCTCTACTTCGGCCAATACTGCGGTTTCCTCTTCGTCATTCTCGGCGAGCAGAGGGGCGACTTCGCGCAGTTTTTCGGCCGCCTGTTGCAAAGCTTCGATCTGTTTGCTCAGTTGGGCGTACTTGGCCTGCTTGCGGCGTAATACCTCGTGAATATCCTTCATTACGTCCCCCTGTGGCGAATGTAAGGAATACGGCCCATAGGGTCAACGCCAATCCCTTTCGTGCAGATTACGGGAGTAACAAGCTAACTGTTGGCTCTTACGCTTCTAGCTTCTGGCTCCTAGCTTCTAGCTTCTGGCTTACGGCCGGCTGGGTCCGTGGGGTTGTTCTTTCGCCCCTGCGGGGCTTGGGGCCTTTCTTGGTCTTAGTCCCCGGGGCTTGCGCCCCGGGCTTTATTCTTTTGCCGCTTCGCGGCTGTTTTTGAACATGAGTCTTGGCGTTTGAAACTTTGGGTCACAGGGAGTATCGGTGCCTGGCACGTGGGCGCCTCCACGTGGACACAGGCGCATGGGCGCATGGCCTTTTGGTGCTATGAGATTGGCACGAAGGTGGAATTTACAGTTTAGGGGGTGGGTTCTATCTTTCTACCTGAGCAGACCTGGGGGAGGGCTGTTCGGGCGTCCCAAAACTCGCGAGAGTTCGGGGCGCTTCTTATTTTTGGGGCATTTTCCCCGGCCGTCGCGCTTTCATTCCGGTCTGCTTCAAATCCTGGCATATCTGTTGCTCAAGATCAAAATCTCCAATCCTGTTCAGCAGTGGAGCGGCCTGAACAAAGTTCGTGGCTTCCGGACTGAAATTCTCAAATTATCCTCATGCTCTTGCCGGTCTTCGCGCGGGCGGGTCGCCCGCGTCCACACTTACATCCAAGACCTACATCCACATCCCCTAACTGTTTTTGGATCAATTCTGGCACTTTACTTTTCGGCGACGTGGGTTATGATGTGCGGCCACAACTTGCTTATGACGACGAGGGGGGTCTCGTTTTCATCTGTGGCGCGGTCATCTTTTGCGATGCCTGCGAATTTGCTTGGGAGAAGTGCATGCGACCCGTCCGTCTTCATCCTTCCTTTCTTTTCTGCATTGCTTTTTTTGCGTTATTTTCCCTGATTCTCTCGAATCGGGCTTTCGCACAACAGAAATACATCCCTCAGCGAGTGAATGAGCCCGTTGATGACAGCCGAAGGGTTGTACTCAAGGGAAACGTCCACCCTATGGCGCGTTCACAGTACGACGTCGGCGCCGCTCCTTCTAATCTGCCGATGGAACGCATGCTGCTGGTGCTGAAGCGCAGTCCGGAACAACAGGCTGCGTTATCGAAACTGCTCGATGACCAGCAGGACAAATCTTCTCCGTCGTATCACAAGTGGATGACGCCGGATCAGTTCGGGCAGCAGTTTGGTCCCGCTGACTCGGATATTCAGGCTGTGACCTCATGGCTGCAATTGCACGGATTGCAAGTGTCGCGGGTGAGTAAGGGAAGGACGATGATCGAGTTCTCAGGCACGGCCGCCCAGGTGAAAGAGGCGTTGCACACTTCGATCCGCAAGTATTTAGTGAAGGGAGAAGCTCACCTGGCGAATGCCAACGATCCGGAAATACCGGCGGCGCTGGCGCCGGTGGTGGCGGGCGTGCATTCACTACACAATTTCTATCTGAAACCGTTGAGTTCATTTTCGGGCGAGCGGTTTACCATCACGCGTCGCGCCGGATTGCCGCCTCTACTGAACGGTTCCGGCGGTACGCACGCGCTGGTGCCAGGCGATTACTCAGTGATCTACAACATCAACCCGGTCTATCAGGAAGGAATCGACGGCACGGGCACAACCGTCGCAGTGGTGGGACGTTCCAATTTTCTGGTGCAGGATGTGATTGATTTCCAGCAGCTCTTCGCCTTGCCATTCAATCCTCCGCAGGTCATTTTCGACGGAGCCGATCCCGGCAACCTCGGAGGAGGAGAAGAAGCGGAAGCCTTGCTGGACGCGACCTGGTCGGGCGCTGTTGCTCGCGGCGCGGCGGTAAAATTTGTGCTTTCCGCCGGAACGGATACGACGGATGGGGTAGTGCTGTCCGAGCTTTACATCATCGACAACAATGTGGGTGATGTGATGACGCAGAGTTTTGGTGGCTGTGAAGCAGCGTTCACCAGCACCGAAGCGGCGGGATTTTCGGTGCTCGCGGAGGAAGCGGCGGCGCAGGGCATTACCGACGTGGTCGCTTCAGGGGACACTGGCGCGGCGGGTTGCGACAATCTGGCAGAGAGCATTGCGCAAGGCCCGGTCTCAGTCAGTCTGCAGGCGTCCACGCCGTTTACGATTGCGGCCGGTGGCACCCAGTTTAACGAAAATGGTCACGACAGCACGTATTGGAATTCGACCAACGATCCCTTTACGTTCGCATCAGCGAAATCGTATATCCCGGAAAATGTGTGGAATGAGACTTGCACTACACACTGCGCGACCGGTGCGGCTCCGCTGGCGTCTGGTGGCGGGGGAGTCAGCACATTTTTCAGCAAGCCTTCGTGGCAAGCGGGAGTAAGCGGAATTCCGAACGACGGCCATCGCGATATTCCTGACATATCGCTTTCGGCGGCGTCTCACGATCCCTACATCTTGTGCTTTGAAGGGTCCTGCCAGTCGGGTAGCGCTTTGGGGATCTCGGGTACTTCCGCGTCAGCCCCTTCATTCGCAGGAATGATCGCGCTGGTCAATCAGCAGACCGGTTCCCGACAGGGCCAGGCCAACTACGTTCTCTATCGTCTTGCGGCCGCTGAAACTCTTTCCCAATGTAATGGGTCAAAGACCACGGCACTGCCCGGGGCGAGTTGTGTGTTCAACGATGTTACGGTGGGCAACAACGCTGTCCCTGGCGAAACCGGATACGGAACGGTATCGGCGAAATATCAAAGCACGGTGGGGTACGACCTGGCTACAGGGCTGGGTTCGGTAAACGTTGCGAATCTGGTGAACGCCTGGAGCTCCGTTACGTTCAGGCCAACCACGGCCACACTCACTCTCACCCCGGCGACTTTCACGCATGGCTCCGCCGCGAATGTGAGTATCACGGTAGCGCCCGGCAGCGGCAGCGGAACGCCGACAGGGGACGTATCGCTGCTCACCGACTTGCCCAGTTCACAGCAAAGCGAGGTTTTCTACACGCTCAGCGGTGGGGCAGCGTCGGGCACTGCCATAGGCCTTCCTGGTGGCACTTACAACATCCGGGCGCACTATGCAGGCGATGCGACATTTGCTCCGAGCGATTCGGCGGTTGTGCCGATCACTGTTTCAGCGGAAGGCAGCACAACAACACTTGCCGTGTTTGGTTTCGGCGCGGGCGGTGCTCTGGTTCCTTTTGGGAGTCAGCCCTACGGCGTTCCCGCTTACTTGCGGGCCGATGTTTCCGGACAGTCGGGCAATGGCACGGCGACGGGTAGCGTTGGATTCATCGACAACTCGGTGAACTTGACGGGTGGGTTCTATCCTTTAAATAGCGAGGCGACGGCGGCCACTTCGCAGGGAGTGTTTACGATTCCAGTCGGTCAACACTCCGTGGTGGCGAACTATGGCGGCGATCCGGGATTTAGTCCGAGTACTTCGTCTGCGGTAAGCATCACGGTGACGCCGGCTCCGACCAGCAATGCGGTGGTGGCAAGCAGCAGCAGCGCGGTAACGGGCACTCCGGTCCTTCTGACGGCCACGGTGAACACCGAAAGCGGGGGACGGGCTCCGGGCGGGACCATGATATTCGTCTCGAATGGATCGCCGCTCAACGGGGGCAGTCCCATCCCGGTGAGCGGTAGTGATGGAATGGGAAATATTCAGACCGGGGCCTTCCGTACTTCCCAGGCCATCGCAGGTGAAAACTTTGTTTTGCCCGTCGGCCAAAACAGCATCACTGCGCAATACAGCGGAGATACGAACTACGCCGGATCTACGGCTCCGGCGACCCTGGTCACGGTGCAATCGGATTTTGCTTTTACAGCGGCTGCGCAGGCGATGACGATCGCGAGTCCAGGCGGCAGCGGGACTCTGATGCTTACCATCACCGGTCAGTCGGGATACAACAGCACCATCAACTTTACAGCGGCATCCTGTTCGGGCTTGCCGCGCGAGAGTACGTGCAGTTTTAGTCCTGCTGCGGTTACCGGAAGCGGTTCATCGACCGTAACGGTGACGACAACTGCCGCTCACAATGCGAAGCTGGAAAATCCGGGATGGTGGGGCGCCAGCATCAGCATGACGCTGGCGGGAGTTTTTCTGCTGGGCGGAGGTGCGAAGCGGCGCAGGTTCGGCAGGCTGCTCTCTGTTTGTGCGTTTGCACTACTGATCACGATCGCGGGATGCGGTGGCGGCAGTAGTAGCGGCGGCGGCGGAAATCATGATCCGGGTACACCAGTTGGGGCTTCGGTCGTGACCGTCACCGCCACGGGGGGGAGCATCACGCATACGGCCACGTTTACGCTGAATGTGCAGTAATGCTTTGTCACGGAACGCCCGATTAATGCTAAAGAGAAAAACCGTGAGTATCAAAAATAACAGTCGGGCCGGTTGGGCGGTGCATCCCGGAGTGATTCTCCGTGAGAGTTTCTGGAGCCCATGAATATCTCGCCTTACAGGCTGGCTGTGGACCTGCGGGTCTCCCCCCTACGGTTAACGACATTGTTCGCGAGAAGCGTGGCATCACCCCGGAGATGGCGATTCGCCTGGCCAAGTATTTCGGGAACTCCGAGCAGTTCTGGCTCAATCTGCAGGACGCCCTTTGCGGTGTATCACGCCAGGAAGAAATACTCCAAGGAACTCAAAGGCATTAAGACGCTGGCGGGCGCCGTGGCCCGGTAGAGTCATTTGAAAGTGAGCAAGGCGTGCTACTTGACCGATAGGAGACTGAGATTTCTCATGGCAACATAGCCTGTAGTCAGGGATGTTTTCGCAGATGCTCCCTGGCAACAAGGGGGCATCATGGTGAAAGTCGGTCTTATATTCGGCTGCGTGTTCCTTAGTGGTTTTTTGCTGGCGTGGGCTCCGCAAAATAATGCCACCGCGGATGCAAGCAAGCTGATTGCTCTGGAGAACGCCTGGAACCAGGCGCAAATGCATCATGACGCGAAAGCTGTGAGCAACCTGGTGTCCGACAGTTTTATTTATACGGATTACGACGGCACGGTGATGAACAAAGCGGACTTTCTAAAAGACCTGAAAGATCCGGACTATCGCGCCAGCCTGGTTGCCAACGATGGTGTGAGAGTGTTTTCTTATATCAACGCGGCGATCGTGGTGGGGACGTACCACTCCAAGGGAACCTATAAACGCCAGCCCTTCGAACACTACGGACGTTTCACCGATACCTGGCTCTACCTGGATAACAAGTGGCAGTGCGTGGCCAGCCATACCAATTTGATCAAGAAATAACTTTCCGGCTGCGTGGGTCAGTGATTCTGAACTTGCGTGCGCAACAACCATCCCTTCGCTTAAATTTCAGGATGAACCCTTCCTCATGAAACAAGAGCTGGCATTGCGAACTGTTGCTGGAACGCTGCGAAACAGCGATGTCGTCGATTTTGTGAAAGCGTCGGTCAAGGCAGGATATCGGGAATTCTTCGGTGAGTTCAGCGATGAAGTTTGCGGGATGGTGGATCAATCATTCGATCGACTCGCGCGTGGTCAACGTGCGGGAGTTGAGCCGGAGCGGCTGGTCGATGTGACTTCGGCACTTCTCGATGGCACGTTCAGGAAATCGGATGCTTCTTTCTGGTTCAACCGGATTTATCACAAGTACAAAACGGTGACCAAGCCTGAAGGCGACTTCCAGACTCTGCAGAAACTTTTGCCGGGAAAAAGCGTCCTGGACTATGGCTGTGGCAGCGGTTATCTGGATGCCCGGCTAGCGAGGGGCGGATACAGCGTTTTTACCACCGACGTGCTGGACTATCGCTACGAGGAGGCGAGGCAGTTGCCGTTTGCACAGATGTCGTCGGCGACGGACATTGGGTATCCGGATGACAGTGTGGATGTGGCATTGGTGCTGGCGGTGCTGCATCACATTAACGCAGAGGACTTGCCGCGCGTTATTCAGCGGCTGAGAAAAATTGCGCGCTATGCGCTCATTAAGGAAGATACCTACGGTCTGACCGAGGGTGCGGAAGGGCTGGCGGAGTGTTTGCGGACACAGCCACTACTGAGCAGGTTTGTGGGAATGACGCCGAAGTCGCAGCAAGAGGTGCTGGCGTTGATCGATTTCTTTTCCAACGCGATTGCCCAGGGGATTCCGGAGATGAACATGCCGTTTGCCTTCAAGACGGTGCCCGAGTGGGATCGGGTTCTGCTGCAGAATGGATTCCGGCTGACGCGGCGCATCGTGGCCGGTTTCGAACCGGGGCGGATGCACAAGAGTTGTCATGTCTGGTTGGTATGCGAGAGAACTTGATTCTAGTTTCTAGTTCTCAGTTCTGAGCGCAACTAGCTAGCGGGAAACTGCCGCTTCGGGGAAACTCACAGCTATCACTTCGTTCGAGATGAAGGAAACGGTGATGTTGGTTTCGCGTTCGAAGTCCGTAGCTGTGCCGGAAGCAGGCTCGTAGCGCCATTGCCGCACGGCCTCGACGGCGGCTTTGGCGAGTAGGCGGTCTCCGGTCAGGACCCTGACGCGGCTGACTTTGCCATCGTATTCCACCACAGCCTGTAGAGACACTTTGCCGCGAGACCGAGTTCCGGGACATATCGGATAGATAAGTTTTCGCGGACGGCCCGAGATCTGCGTCCTGGGCCGATCGTCCGATGCCTCGTACACGGCGGGTGGATTCGTGCTGGAGCGATATGACTTTCCCGCCCGGTAATTGGCTGGAGCAGTATTGGTTGCAACCATGGAGGGTTGAGACTTTACTGGGATTGCTGGAGTCGTTTGCGTTGGCTTCGCTGCAGCGTCCGTTGCCGAAATCACTGGAGCAGGAGTTGGTGGAACAGGAATAGCGACAGCGACGAGCGTTGGGGAGACCGCGGCCGGTTCCGAATTCCTGGCGGCCGGGCTGGTTTCTTCCGTCAACCGTGCAACCGTTGCGGCCGGAGTCGAGGTTGAATCGGTTGCTACGGAATGGGAGACCGGTTGGGCCGCCAACTGGCGCCATCCCAGAATTGCAATGACGGCGACCAGCGCTCCTGCCCCAATTTTCATAGTCATTCGACCGAGGTCAAATGGGGCGCGCATGCGCTGGTCGCGATCCAGGACAGCAACGTCCGCCGGTTTTTTGCGGGGAGGGCTGAGGGCGGGCGTCCTGTCTTTCCTGGAAGTGGGAACGGTTGCAAGCTTATCTGGATCAAACTCTTCGATTCTGCCGACTACAAAGGCATCACTCAGTCCGCGCAGGGAGTGCTCGGAGGCGTCACGGTACAAGGATGCCATCAATTGCTGCTGACGTGGGTTGAGAACGTTCTGGGGGAGGCTGCGAAAATTTCGAAACGTCCATAAAAGATAGGCTTGGTCCCATCCTGAAACTGGCGCGTAGACCATGCCTTGACGATTCTCAAATGCAACCAGGAACTTCTGCGTGAACAAGAAACACTCCTAGGCAGATTGGCATGCCCGGCTCGGGATAGGGCAGTTTGGGTGCCAGAGGGGTAATCTGGTAACTGGTTACCAGAAAAGGTGTTGTGCTGCAGCCGGTTAATCGTGGATGGCGTCGTGTGCAAAAGTTTTCATTCTGCAACCGGGACCACGTGCGCGGATGTGGAACTCTGTCCTCGGGTCACCCAAAGGACGCTTGTTTTTCCCCTCACTGCTCCCGAACCAGAGCTTGATAGTGGATGTACAATTGCGCTGGTTTGAACGGCTGCCAGGTGTGATGGAAAACTGCAAGGCTTTTTCGGTAACTCCGCGACTGGGCAGAGGCGGAAAGCGTCCCTTCCGATCTGCGTGCGCCTGGTGGATTCTCCTTGTAGCCACAGCGACGGCGCAGCCGCGGCCCGATCCGTTCAGCGTTGCAGGCTCTAACACTTCAGGGAATCCCACTTATAGAACTCAGGGCGCCACCCTGGTTCTCACCATCAAGAGTGACAGCAAGAATCGCCTGGACCGCCAGTCGGTGGTAAGGCTTCGTAATACCTTGACGGGAGACGCAGTCTGGCAAACCACCACCGACCGCAGCGAAGCGGCTTTTGGCGACCTGCAGGTGGCGCAATACGATCTCGAAGTAAGTGCTGTGGGATATTTGACCGCGCGCGAACCGTTCAAGGTTCAGACTGCGGTCGGCGCTTATCAGAAGGAGATCGTCCTCGAGCGGGACCCCTCCAGCGTTGATATTACCGCGACCCACGCGGCGCAATTGCCCAAGAAAGTGCGCAAGGCAATTCTGCGTGCCGTGGCATCGCTCAAGTCAGGAAATTACAAAGACGCCGAAAAACAATTGGGTGCCGCTCGCAAGCAGGCGCCGAACAATGCGGACGTTAACTTCCTGTCAGGCTATCTGGAGGTTCAACAGAAACATCTGAATGCAGCCAAGGGTTACCTGCGAACTGCGTTGAGTCTGGATTCTGCCAACTCCCAAGTCCTGGTTCTGCTGGGGCGGATAGCATTGCAGCAAGACGATTACCCCGCTGCACAAACGTTTCTGCAACAGGCGATAATAGCCGATTCACAGAACTGGATGCCGCACGCTTTGCTGGCCGAAGTTTATTTGAAGCAGCGTGAGTTCGAGAAAGCGCGGGAGCAGGCCCAGGCTGCGATTGAGCGAAGTAAAGTTGCAAGCAGCCGGGCGCAGCTGGTGCTGGGTGAAGCGCTGGCAAATCTGGGTCGCTCAGCGGAAGCGCTGACGGCGCTCAAGACCTTTCTTCAGCAGGCCCCCGACAGCCCCGTCGCACCCCAGGTCCGTAGCATGGTGGCTGAAGTTGCAAGCATGCCGACGACGCCCGTCAGTGATTCGGGCGGACAAGCCAGGCCCATGGCCATCGTGATGGGACCTGATCCGGGAATAGCCATTGCCGATCCGCGATTTTCGGGAATGAGCGGGGAACCACCGGGTATTGACGATTCCAAGCCCGCAGTGGCGGCAGGCGTTACCTGCCCCGCGAACAACGTGATTCAGACGGCAGGGCAGCGAGTCAAGGAACTGGCCGATGATGTTTCACGCTTCGCGGCCATCGAAAGCCTGCTGCACGAACGGTTGGATGTCACGGGATATCCTGTTACGCGCGAAACCCGCACCTTCAATTATGTCGTGTCGATTGCCGACTCTCCGCCCGGCTTCCTGGAAGTCAGCGAATATCGCAACGAGCGTTCGGGGCTGGCTGACTTGCCGGATCATATTGCCAGCAACGGATTCATTTCGCTGGCACTGGTCTTCCATCCGTCCATGCGGGACAATTTTCAGTTGACCTGCGAAGGTTTGGGAGACTGGGATGGACAGGCGACATGGCTGGTTCATTTTCAGCAGCGCGGCGACCGTCCGAATCGCTTTCACAGTTATATCGTCAACGGAAGTGTGTACCCGGTGGCGCTGAAAGGCCGTGCCTGGATCAAAGCGGACAGTTTTCAAATTGTTCGCATGGAGTCAGAGCTGGTGAGCCCGGCGCCGGAGATCCATCTGGTGACCGAACATCAGATTGTTGATTATGGTCCCGTCGCTTTCAAGAAGAAGAACGAAGACCTCTGGTTGCCCCACAGCGCCGAGCTTTATTTCAATTTCCGCAACCGGCGCTACTACCGGCGTCACAGTTTCGATCACTTCATGCTGTTCGCGGTGGATTCGGCGGAGAAACGCAACGAACCGAAAGCCGCGGTAGAACCGCCGCCGACGGCGACCCCGCCTTCCAACTGAACTTCTGCGTTCAGACTTTTCACCACAGAGACACGGAGACACAGAGAAATTCAGAAGAGAAATCTCTGTGGCTCCGTGTCTCCGTGGTGACACGACTATCTGAAGTAAATTCGAGGTGGACGTCCCGTCCACCGCCGAGGCAGGATGCCGGCGCTGCTTGTTTTTTAGACTGGGCGGCTGGTTATGTAGGCGAAGCGTTCTTTCAGTCGCAGGAATGGCGACTCGAGAAACTTGTAGGAAAGCGCCGCGAAAACCAAGGTCAGGGCGAGGCCGAGGCACCAGAACACCACGAATTGCCGGGCGTTCCGAGGATATCCTCCTAGCAGATGAGCTGCAAGATAGAGACACAGACTGTGAAAGACGTATAAGCCATAGGAAATTTTGCCGAGATATCGCAACCAGAGCGGACCCACGCTGGACTGAAAAACTGAAAGAAAAATAAGCCACGCTCCGGCGGCTATCGCAGGAAATCCGAGGATCGCGAAGACATGGCTCAGGGAGTAGAAGTGTCCTGCTGTTGTCCAGAGGATCAGACCCGCTGCCGCACAGGTGAATCGTTGTAAAAGCGCCGGACGGAGTACCTTCTCGCGAAAATTCCTGCTGTGAAAAAGGATCGCGGTGGCTGCTCCCACGGCGAGGGGATCGAGCCGGGCCAGAGTATTAGTAGCCAGCGCGATCTCGGGATGCCGCGCATATTTCAGGAATGCAAGCCTTGCGATTTGTGCCACGACTAGCATGGCCGCACTCACGAACAACACCTTTCTGGGACGAAGGTGCAAAAGAACCGCTGGCCACGCCAGATAGAACTGTTCCTCGAGACCCACGCTCCAGAGTGGATTCATGACGGACCCGGGAAATCCTCCAAAGGTGGTGAGCCAGTTACCCAGGAGGAACACGAAGGCGAATAGGTACCTCATGGAGAAATGCTGTTGCGGATCAATTTTTGCCAGCAACACTCCGATCCCGAGGGCAAAGAAGTAAAACGGCCATATCCGCAGGATTCGGCGAATATAAAACGCCTTCAGGTGGATGCGTCCATAGCGCGCCTTTTCCCGCAGCAGCAGTTCGGTGATGAGGAATGAGCTAAGCAGAAAAAACAGATCGACACCAAAACTCCCGGCGATCGAGAGGCTGGCAATAAGCGCAGCGAACGGGATGTGGCGCGCTAAATAGTAAGCCGGATCGAAGGGAAAAGTGTGAAAGATGAAAACGCCAAAGAAGGCAAAGAAACGAAGGCAGTCGAGTTCAGGCCGGTAGAAAGACTTTGCGTGACGTTGCTCCGTGGAGTCGTGGGCTGCGGCGCTCGCCATGGCAGGCTGGAAATGTAGAACAGAGCATCGGAACAGATTGAAGACCTTTGGGTGGTAGCCAGATTTGAAGTCGTAACGGCTACACGCCAACGATTCGCAAAACTCAGCCCGACGCGATTGCAAGAACTTATAGTGATTGGCGGCGCGTTTGGTTCGAGTGTTTTCGGATTGCCACCTGGTAGTCTTTCAGTAAGAGATCGTAGCTGCCTGCGAAGGCTGTGAGAAAAAGATCGATCGCCATCTGCGGACGATTGCTCGGGGATTCTTCCTTGTCCCACAGGTAGTCGTCGAATATCAGCACGCCACCCGGTTTAAGCCTGTACCAGCAGAGCATTGCGTCCATGAGAACGGGCGCGGCGTCATGCGACCCGTCCACGTAAATGATGTCGAAATGATCGAGCGGCTGGTTAATGATGATGGCGTCGGAGTGTCCCTTGATTTTCGTGACCTTGGCGACAGGTCCCGAGTGGCGAATGTTGTGGTCAAAGCGCATGCTGAGCGACAGGCGGGTGAAGAAGTCGATGCAGACGATGCCGGCGGTGGGATGAGTGAGAATGTTTTCCAGGAACCATACCGCCGAGCGCCCTTCATAGCTGCCGATCTCGAGCATCTGGATGCCGGGACGGCCGCGATATTCTTCCAGCAGGCGCGTCCAGTTGTCGAGGTTCTTGGAGATGTAGTCGCTGGTGAAGGAATATCCGCTCTCGCGGGCCAGTTCGCGGGTCATACGCCATTTCTGGAAGTTGCGTCTGGTGAAGCGATAGGCCCGGCCGAGCATGGAGAGTCCCCCGGTTCAAATCTATAGAAGATCAATTTATAGGAAATTATAGGAAAAGACAGGGCAGGCGAAGCGAGTAGCGTCGGCGTCCCGCCGGCTGTCAGGTGGGCGTCCCTCCCACCGATTCTGAAAAGAATTCGAGTACGCCACGGTTTGCCACTCGGGTTTAGAGTCGCCGCAGCGGTGGGCGAGGGCGGGACGCCCTCGCGAAAGCCGGCGGCACGCCGGCGCTACTCCAAACTTGTTAAGAATCTTTATTTCGCGGATCGTCTTTTGCGCTGACGTATTCCAGGCCGAGGGGCCCAATCGCCGTCACCTGGGTGACGTACTCACTGGATTTCGCCCAGTGGAAGTGGGATGTGTTGCCGGGCAGAACGATCACGCTGCCGGGCGGATATGCTTCCAGCTTATCCGCGTCGAACTGATCGCCCAGGCCGATGTAGAAAACGCCGGAAATCACGGTGTAGACGCGATCCTCGGAATGCTTGTGCGGCATCAGCTTTACGCCGTGGGGAACTTTGACTCTGACGACGTAGGGCTCGGGCTCCAACGGCTCACCGACAATGACCGCAAGCCGGGCCTCAGGAGGAAATGCCGGGAAAGGCTTCCATTCGATGTCTTCGGACAGGATTGATCGATAGACCGCCTGACCGGGATGATGGGAGCCAACCGCCGTTTGCTTGTCTGACATTCAACTCTCCTCGTAGGTTAAGCGTTGACAGTTGCACGTAGCGGCCGACTGCCTAACCGGCACGCCGCGACGCGAGATCCTGATGTGAAGAACTGACGAACGTCTGGACCAAATTGGCGATCTCATCGGCAGCGGTGTCCAATGCGAAATGGCCGCCATCGACGATGTGGACTTCAGCGGTGGGCACATCCTTGCGGTAGCGCTCCGGTTCGCCGGGATCGAACGAGAGTTCATACTTGCCCCAGATCACCAGCAGGCGCGGCTGCCTCTCGCGCATCCAGGCCTGCCATTTCGGATAGGCGTCCACGTTGGTTCGATAGTCATAGAACAGGTCGCTTTGAATCTGACCCTGGCCGGGCTGGTTGAGAAAATAGAATTCATCGGTCCAAAGGCCGGGGTCATAGCGCTCTACATTCGGATCGTCGCCCACATGGCGCGTGCGCGTAGTCGCCAGCGACAGGAGATTGGTGCGCAGCGCGCTTTCGTTGGACGGGCGATCAGCCCAAAAGGCTCGTCGTGTCTTCCAGTTTTCTCCCAGGCCTTCGTTGTGCGCCACAGCGTCCTGGATGATGAGAGCCTCGATCCGTTCCGGGTGCGCCAGGGCCATGCGAAAACCCACGGGGCCGCCGTAATCCTGCATGTAAAGCGTGTAGCGCGAGAGCCCCAGAGTCTCGGTGAAATGATTCATGATTTCGGCGTAATGATCGAACGTGTACGCGAAGTTTTTCGGGTCGGGCCAGTCGCTGTGTCCGAAACCGGGGTAGTCGGGTGCAACCAGGTGATAGCGATCGGAAAGCCGGGCGAAGAGCGGCTCGAACATGCGCGATGATGAAGGAAGTCCGTGCAGCAGAAGAAGCGTCGGCGCGTCTTTCGGGCCGGTCTCTCTGTAGAAAATGGAGAGCCCATCAATCTGTGTCGTGCGATACATCGTCGGATACTTCATCGGTCGTTCCTTTCCGTCGGATTGAGCGAGCAATTGAAATGCGAGCGCCAAAGAAATCACTACGCTCATGCGGGGGCCAGCCAGAATCACTGCAGCTTCGCGTACTCTGCCTTGGCTTGCTTCAGGATGGGGATGTCGGGGTCGGCATCTTTCCAGAGGGCGAAGAAGTCCTGGTAGTCCTTGCGCGCACTTTCCTTGTCGCCGCTAAGGGCTCTGGCTCGGCCCAGCTGTAAGTGCGCAAGCACGCCCAGCACAAAGTTCACCACGATGCCGGGATGGTCAATCAGCTTCTGAAACTCGGCGGCCGCCTGCTGTCCTTGGCCTGCTGCCAGATAGGCATCGCCGCGCACATAGACGGGATAGAGGCTTCCCTCCACTTGGGCTCCAGGCGGGGGCTGGCCCAATTCATAGGCTAACGCCGCTTGCAGCAACTCAATCGCCTTTTCCGGATGTTTGCCGTCGAGTGCGATGGCGGCACGAATCGTGGGCAGCCAGTAGCCGTTGAGCATCGTATCCAACGGCGAGCGTCTGTTCAGGTCGTTCGCCAAGGTCTGCGCCCGCGCGGTATCTCCTCCTCGCGCCAGCGCCAGCGCTGCCAGGACTTGCAAATCCCGAGTGGAAGCCAGTGCCAGCGCCGATGCGGCCTGCTGGCGCGCCTGTGCGGTGTTCCCAGCTTCGGCCTCGCGCAAAGCTGCGTTCAGCAGCCACGTTGCCGCCGTCTCTTTCTGGTCATTGCGCTTGGCTACGTCCGCCGCCTGCCGCGAAAGTTCCCGTGCTTTCTCCAGACGTCCTGCGTATGCCTCGGTATCCGAGTGAACAGACAGCATCGCGTCCTCCGCTCCCGGCTTTCCCGTTGCCCAGGCCAGCTGTTGCTGCATTTCTGGTGTGTCCCCCTCGAGAAAGGCGACTCCGTAGCGGTTGAGGTGCAGGCTACGGCCTTCCAGCTTGCGCCCCAGCGCCTGCTCATACGTGCTCTTGGCTTCATCAATACGATTGAGCGCGGGATAAATCCCCACCAGGTTGCCATACCCGGTGAGCGAATCCGGATCCAAACGGATGGACTCTAGGGTTTCGGCCACCGCCTTTTCGTATTGCCCAAGCGAGATCAGATTGACCGCAAGGTTGCCGGGAGGAATAGAGTCTCGAGGATAGGCCTGGGCCCACTGCTCATAGATCTGGTCTGACTTCTCCAGTTCGCCAGTGGCAAAGCCGTAGTACGCGGCGGAGATGCGATACTTCTCCAGTTCAGTCGCTCGCTCCCGCAGGTCATATGCCTTCTGAAGGTTCTCGCTGGCCAGACCGTTCTCGCCGAGATTGGAGTATGAAATTCCCAGGGAGGCGTAGGCCACGGCGAAGTTCGGATCCAGCTCGATGGCCCGTTTGAGCAGCGGAAGAGCAGCCGCATCACGTGCCTTTCTTGACTCGCTATAAGCTTTCAGCGCCTCCAACGAAGGGGTTGTGGCCTGCTCGACTGGCGCATCGTACTTCTGCACCGAGCTCAGCGATTCGCCCAGCTTCGCTCGCAAGCTGGTGGCTGCATTGTCCAGCGCCTTCAGAACCTTTTCCTTCGTCGCCGCTTCGACCTGCTCCTGAGCCAGCGCGTCCCCGGAATTGCAGTTCACTGCTTTCAGCCCGATCACGTACTGGCTGCCCAGGCTGGAGATTGAGCCCGACAGCATGGCCTTGCTGTTGGTACGCACGCAAATCTCCCGAGCCACTTCTCGGGTAAGCCGTTCCCCCGGGGTGCGACCCATCAGCTTCAGGGTCTCGCTCACCTTCTGTTCCGGCAGGAGGTTGAGGAAGGGCGACTGGGAAAGCTGTACGGAGAGGCCCTGCTTGAGGGTGTCGTCAAACACGGGGTCCCCAGTGGTATTGGCGAAGTCGGCGAGGACGATGGTGTCCTTCTCGGTCAGCCCGGTTGGGGAATGCGAGCGCAAATACAAGCCCACGCCGACCAAAGCGGCCACCAGGAAAACGGCCGCCGGAACCAGAATCTTCCACGGCCTCCTTCTCTCGGGGGCGGTCGCTTCGATTACAAAGAATGCGGTCTGGGATGAAGCAACGGCAGCTGAACCAGACCCCTGCGAGGGCGACTGACCCACCGGCTGCTGGCTCGTCTCTTTGGCCACCGCGACGGCGCCCGAACTTCCCACAGCCGCATGGCCGGTATCCGTTTCCCGCTTCAGACGCTTCAGGTCGGCCCGCATTTCCGCCGCGCCCTGGTAACGCAACTCTCTATCTTTCTCCAGCGCCTTATTGATGATCCGTTCCAACTCGGCCGGAGCATCCGGATTCAACCGCAGAGGAGACACTGGAGTACGATTGAGAATGGCTTCGAAAATCGTCGCCGTACTATCCCCGCGAAAGGGCAGTTGGCCGGTGGCCATTTCATAGAGAACTGCCCCAAAGGAGAACAAGTCCGTGCGTGCGTCCAGCTCCTTGGCTCGGGCCTGCTCCGGAGACATGTAAGAAACCGTACCCACAGCCGAACCCGGAGTGGTCAGGTGGGGGTCTCCGGCTCCTGTTTCGGTTGCCTCGGTGGGCCTTGCGGAGGTGGCGCGTATTTTCGCAAGTCCGAAGTCCAGAATCTTCGCGTGCCCGCCGCGCCTGGTTACGAAAATATTGGCGGGCTTGATGTCGCGGTGGACGATTCCTTCCGCGTGCGCCGCGTCCATCGCATCCGCGATCTCGATAGCCAGTGACAACAGCGTCTCGAGTTCGAGCGGCCGGTTGCCGATCAAGTGCTTCAGAGTCTGGCCATCCAGAAACTCCATGGCGATGAACGCCTGGCCGTTCTCCTCGCCGATGTCGTGAATGGTGCAGATATTGGGATGATTCAGGGCGGAAGCAGCCTGCGCTTCCCGTTGAAAGCGGCTCAGGGCCTGGGGATCGCGCGCGACTTCATCGGGCAGGAACTTCAGAGCGACAAACCGATGCAACCGGGTGTCCTCGGCCTTGTACACGACACCCATCCCACCACCGCCCAGCTTCTCTACAACTCGATAGTGCGAGATGGTCTGGCCAATCATCGACGAAGGAGCGACGGCGCCCTATATTAGGCGGGCGTCGAGAGCAAGTCAACGCGCCAGACGCCGGGGTAGGATTGTTGGGCAAAGTTCAGTCGCCATCTCTGTGCGTTATGGGCTCCCTCGGAGGATTCCGTTCTTCAAGTGATGGAAGAGCTAGGTGGGGACAATTTCTGGGCACAGTGCCAGAAATATCTCTGGTCGCGGAGATAGATAAACGGTTGCTAAGAGCGCATTTGCATGCCTCGTATTTATCTCGCGGAACACTATGCGATCGACATTCTGGCAGGGGGGGCGCGATCGGGATCTTCATGGTGTCGCTGGCGAACGTTCCGTCTGTC
>Ga0163162_10001400_pt1 | contig 22443 bp, 20 predicted proteins | sample S55metaG_FD_115310 | JGI IMG/M metagenome (GOLD analysis project Ga0163162, IMG submission 115310) | Switchgrass rhizosphere microbial communities from Kellogg Biological Station, Michigan, USA - S5-5 metaG | ecosystem: Host-associated > Plants > Roots > Rhizosphere > Soil | place: USA...
TTGCGACCAGACGGGATCGTACTGCGTTCGCGATATACGGCCTGGCCCGACCGCTGTTTCATTGGCGAACGCGTGGTGCGCGAGGTATCGGTGAAACTCGACATCGACGTTCGCATCGCCGAGCAGCTTTTCGAGCTGATCCACCGTTTCACCCGGGAAGAACTCGTCCTGCGTGGCCCAGTGCCCGAGGACCGGAACCTTGATTTTCGATGCATCGATGTACTCCAGCGGCGGGAAGCCATACCACACCGCGCCCGCCGATACCTCCGGAATATTACTGAGCGCAAGCAGCGTCAACGCGCCGCCCATGCAATAGCCGGTCACAGCCACGCGCTCGGATTGTGTCTTCAGATATTGCACGGCGCCGCGAATGTCCTGGCCGGCAGCATCGCCGAAATCGAGTTCGGTCAGCAAGTGATTCGCCTCCGCTTCTTCAACCGTGGTCTTGCCGCGAAACAGATCCGGCACCAGCGCAATGTAGCCGGCCTGCGCGTAGCGGTCCGCGACGCCACGAATCTGGTCGTTCAAGCCCCACCATTCCTGGATCACGACAATCGCCGGCGCACCTTCAAGCTTCTGCGGCTTTGCGAGATACCCCTGGATTTCCTGCCCGTCGGGGCGCTTAAAGCTGATCATTGATCCTGGTGTCTGTTTCATGATTGGGTCCTCGGTTGGACGGGTGAACGGAACCGGTAGCATAGCGCCGGCAACGGAATATTGCGTGCGAGTCGATACCGCCAGGACGGCGATGCGGTCGTGCTGATTGCAGGCGATAGATATTCGTCTAGGTGATAAGGTAGCTTTCGATGCCGCGCCCCAAACGGCCACACATTTGATGCGCTATCCAATATCAGCAATATCCTTGAGCCTTGACGACCATGACAATCGACGCTTTCACCCCGGCCGGGCGCCTTCGTGCATCCATCAACCTGGGCAATCCGATCCTTGCCAACGCGGACCCATCGACGGGAAAACCATTTGGTGTATCGATTGATCTCGCCCATGAATTCGCCAGGCGGCTGGGCGTGGAACTCGAACTGGTCGTATTCGATACCGCCGGCAAATCAGTCGAAGCCGTCGCCGACGAGCGCGCCGATTTCGGCTTTTTTGCCATCGACCCGGTGCGCGGCGCGAACATCGCGTTCACGGCGCCGTATGTGTTGATCGAGGGGTTCTATCTTGTGCGCAATGCTTCGCCGATCCGTTCGAATGCCGATGTGGACCAGGCAACGAACCGCGTCGTGGTTGGCAAAGGCAGCGCGTACGACCTGTTTCTCACGCGCGAACTGAAGGCCGCGCAGATCGTGCGCGCGCCGTCATCACCCGCGGTGGTGCAGACGTTCATCGATCAGAATCTCGAGGTCGCGGCCGGCGTCAAGCAGCAACTCGAAGCCGATGCCGCAAAAACATCCGGCCTGCGTCTGCTCGATGAACGCTTCATGGTGATTCAGCAGGCCATGGGCACGCCGAAAAGTCGTGGTGAGGACGCCGCCAGGTTCTTGGCGGCGTTTGTGGAGGAAATGAAGGCGTCGGGGTTCGTCGCCGATGCGTTGAAACGGCACGGGATTGCAGGAGCTTCCGTGGCGCCGGGGAGTGCGTAAGAGATAACCCCGCTCAAGCCCCCAGCAACCCCTGCACCCTGTTCACGATCGCCTCGATGCTGAACGGCTTGGTGATCATCTGCATGCCCTCGCCAAGGAACCCGCCCGGCGCGACCGCCATTTCCGCATAGCCCGTCATGAAAAGGATGCGCAAATGGGGCCGCAAAAGCTTCGCGGCATCGGCCATCTGTCGGCCATTCATGCGCGGCAAACCAACGTCCGACACCAGCAGGTCGATACGCACCGAGGACCTCAGGATGTCGAGCCCGGATGGACCATCGGTTGCCTGCAAAACGCTGTAGCCGGCGTCCGAAAACACCTCCACAAGCAAACTCCGGACGTCATCCTCGTCCTCCACGACCAGAATGGTTTCGCCCGAACTTTCGTGAAGCAGCGCGGATGGGGCGAGGGCGTTATCCGAATCGTCGTCGCGGTCGGTTTCGGGCAAATACAGACGGATCGTCGTGCCCTGCCCGAGCTGGCTCGAAATGGACGCGAACCCGCCGGACTGGCCGGCAAAACCATATACCATCGATAACCCCAGCCCCGTCCCCTGCCCAAGCGGTTTGGTCGTGAAAAACGGGTCGAAGGCTTGCCTCGCGACATCAGGCGGCATGCCCTCGCCCGAATCGGTCACCGCGATGCAAATAAACCGGCCTGGCTTCAACTCGCGCTGCGCGGCGGCGTAGCTTTCATCGATCGATTCGTGCGAGGTGGCGATGGTCAATGTTCCGCCATCGGGCATGGCGTCGCGTGCGTTGATCGACAGGTTCAGCAACGCGCTTTCAAGCTGGTTGGCGTCGCAAATGGTCTTGCACGGCGCCTCGTCCAAAGCGAGAACCACGTCGACCATCTCGCCGGTGGTACGCGTAAGCAAGTCTTCAAGCGATGCCACGAGCTCGTTGGCGTCGACCGGCTTCGGGTCGAGCGGCTGTCGGCGTGAAAACGCAAGCAGGCGATGCGTCAGCGCCGCAGCTTTCTGCGCCGACGACATTGCCATCGAACAATAACGATCGAGGCCGTCCGTGCGCCGCATGGACACGAGCCGCTGGATGAGCTCCAGCGGCCCCAGGATGCCCTGCAGCATGTTGTTGAAGTCGTGCGCGAGACCGCCGGTCAGTTGGCCGACCGCCTCCATTTTCTGGCTCTGGCGAAGCTGTTGCTCGAGCAGGCGCTGCTGCGTCATATCGATACCAATGCCCGTTCGCCGCACGGGCACGCCGTCGAGATCGAAATACGTGTGGCCGCGCGACAGGACCGAGCGCACCGATCCATCGGGATGGTTGATGCGGTATTCGAGTTCCAGGTCGCCCGAGCGCAACAACCCGCCCGACATGGTGGCGCCGAGCGCTTTCAGGTCGTCCGGATGCACGTTGGCCAGGAACCACTCGCGCTTGATGCCCTTCGCCGCCTGTTTTGCGTCGATCCCGTAGACCTCGGAGATGGCTTCATCGCAGAAAAACTTGTCGCTCGCCACGTCGTACGTCCAGGCGCCGACACCGCTCACCGCCGATAACGCCAGCCGGGCAAAATCCATCGAATCACGCAGCGCGATCTCGCGCTCCATTTCCTCGGTGATGTCGCGGCCCGTGCCGATCATCCGCTCGTTGTTCGGCTCGGGCGCGAGCTTCCAGGAGACCCATCGCAAGGTTCCGTCCGACGCTATGAGCCGGTTCTGGAACTGGACCGGCGTACCGCTCGCACGCATCTTCAACAGCGCGTCCATGGACGCGCCAATGTCTTCCGGATGCGTAAGTTCGGCGTACGGGCGCGACGTCAGCTCTTCTTCCGTGTAACCGAGCAGGCGGCTCCACGCATTGCTCGCCCGATAAATGCGACCCTCGTAATCCGCGCTGACCAGCAGGTCGTCCGTCAATTCCCACAATCGATCGCGCTCGGCGGTGCGTTCGAGCACGCGTTGCTCGAGCGTTTCATTCAGCCTGACTTGGGCCGTGGTTTCAACGCCGACGTTATACAGCCCTACGATCGCGCCGGTTTCATCGCGAATGGGCGTGGCGCTGAAGTCCCACCAGGTGGTTTCCAGTACACCGTTGCGCACGAACCTGAGCTGGACGTTCTTGTTTTCGAATCCCGTGCCGTCCTGCATGGCCTGGTGAAAGTCCGGCGCGACGACATCCCACGCCGCGTCCCAGACTTCGGCAACGGGCTTGCCGAGCGCTGCCGGATGGCGATCGGCAAGCGACACCGAGTAGGCGTCGTTGTAGAACATGCACAACTGCGGTCCCCACAGCACCGTGCTTAGAAGCGGTGAATTGATGCACATGCCAACGGTCAGCCGCAGTGCTTGCGGCCACGTGCGCGGCGCGCCATGCGGCGTATTTTCCCACTGGCGAGACCGCATCAACTCCCCGACCTTGCCCCCTCCCTGCAGGAATTCGGAGCCGTCGAGGCTTAAAACCTTGGTCAAGATTCCACTCCGTTTACTCACGTTCCAGCCGGCGCGTGCGGAACACGTTGCCGACAAATACTGTACGACCCGACGTTCACGATCGCCTTCGTACCGATAATATGCATTATCAGCAGGTTCACCGCGCGATGGCGAACCTGACGCAGCATTCCACAACTTTTCGCGATTCTCCAAACTACAACTCATGCTTCGATTCGAGAACCTTGGCAAACGCTACGCCGACCGCATCATCTTCGAAGGACTGAACTATCGTGCAGGCACAGGTTGCATCGCGCTAAACGATGAAAGCGGCAGCGGCAAAACCACCTTGCTCGGCATTCTCGCCGGATCGATTCTGGCTGATCAAGGCGATGTGTGGATCAACGGGCATTCGCTGCGCGCCGCCCCGGCCCTGGCGAAGTCAGCCGTTGCGTACATACCCGATGACTGCCTGCCAGGTTCCATGCTAACCGGGCGCGCGTATCTGGAGCAGGTGGCATTCGAGAGGGACACGACCGTGGGTCATGACGCGCTCGGGCTTGCGGATCGCTTCGGACTGACGCCGCATCTGGAAAAGCGCTTCGAGCAAATGTCGTTCGGCACGCGCAAAAAGATTTGCCTGACGGCTGCCGCCATTGGCGACGTCAAGGTGGTCATCGCGGATGAGCCTGTCGCCGGCCTGGACGCACCCGCACGCGGCGTTCTGGTCGACTTGTTCAGGACGCTGGCGGAAACGCGGGTGGTGTTGTTCTCGAGTTACGACGCCGCGTTTTCAGAAGCATGCGGCGCGCAAACGATCACCTTTGCCGATCTCCGCGCATAACGCATCACGGCCTTGAGACTGTCACGTTACCGATGCTTCCCGTACCGGTAACGTGACAAGGAAAGCATCGATGGCCGAGTTCAGCTTCGCCCGGCTGGCGCCGTCGTGGGCGTGAACCGCCAGGCCCGTGAACAGAACCGCGCACATCATGGACAATCCGTCGATATCTGCCGATGCCGCGAATTCACCGTCATCGACCGCCATCGCCATGCGCTTCCTGATCAAGTCGAGGATCTGCTTCTGGCGCTTGTGCAACAGCGTACGAAGACTTTTCTGGTCCGCGCTCACGTTCATTGCGCCGAGCATCACCATGCAGCCGCGTGGTTGCGGACCACGCGTGAACATGTCGACACTACGCTTGAGCATGGCGCCGAGTGCATCGCGAATGTTGCGCGGTCCAGCCAGCGCGCGCTCGGTCGCGTCTCCCTCCAGAGCGCCATAGAGGTCAACCGCCTCGCGAAACAAGTCTTCCTTGCTACCGAACGCAGCGTAGAGACTGGGTGAATTGATGTTCATGGCCGTAGTCAGGTCGCTGATCGCGCAGCCGTCGAAACCCTTCAGCCAGAACGTTTCCATCGCGCGCGTAAGCGCGACGTGCCGGTCAAATGCCCGCGGCCTGCCCCGCCCTCTCGAAGCCGCCGCGTCAACTGAGTCATTCATCATATTTCTCCGCGTCTCCCGATCAGCCACGATCGTGATTTCTATTTTGTAACGACCATAACAAAAAACTGGACACGGGTCAATTTTGGCGCTTTAATATTTGTATCGATCGACACATATTTAAGGCATACGTCCTTCCCGAATCGAAAATGGAGTTCAAAATGAAACCTGTAATTCGCGGCTTGATTGCTGCAGCTTTAGTCGTAGGCTCCTCTGCCGCCATCGCACATACAGCTGCCGACACCGCTCAGATGGACGCTGTGGCGTCAGCGAAAGACTTCTCTGTGTTTGTAGACACGCCGACAGGCTTCACCTTCGTGAAGCTGCCGGGCGGATGGAAGTTTGCGGGCAAGGTCGGCCCGAACGAGGTGAAGCATCTGCCTTCCACCGTCTTGACGTCGATCGTTCCCGATGAGTCCGTGCAGATGGCGGACGACCATACGAGCAAGTGAGGCGGTTGCTACACGCTGCACGGGGCCGCGATCGGCAACGCGCCGCCGGAAAGAATCAGCGTTGAACCCGTAGTTATTTACGCGACGTATTCGCCGCCGGTCGTGGTGCGGTGAGCATCGTGGTGATCGCGAGGGGCAAACTTCCACGCAGGCTTTCTTTATCGAACACGATTGGCGCGTTACGGCCGGAACTCGACTTCGCTATAGGGATCTGACTGCGCTTAAGCTGGGCGCAAAGAAATATGCTCCCCCTTCCAGATGCACAAAGCTCCGGAGATTGATCGAAGGTTTGTCGGCGACATTCGTTGTTGTGGGTGCCGCGCCGAGGAACGGATTCGATGGGTTCGCCGATTGCCCGATGATCGGATCGACCCCGCTTCCCGGCTGGACGAAATTGCCGTTGTTGCACCATGTCTTTTGCACGAATTCGAACTGGTCTTCAATCGATGTGACATAGCACTTGAAAAGAAGACCTCGTTTTTTATCGTCCGACGAGTGGCCGCTCAACGCTTCGTGTTCCGTCACCTCGGGCCCAAATGCAATTCCCCGGCGCAACATCCGGTGGGACTGCGTAAAGGCTTCGGCCTTATCTGACTCCTCGTCGGTCGGTGTCGTATTGTTAATCACGTCGTCTCGCGGATAAGCCTTCCTGATATGCGCCGCGAACGGACAGGTCACGCCGGTGCGATCACCACCAAACTCGAATGCGTTGGTGACATCGGTATCTTCTGCGAAATCCAGATTGTCTTCGGTCGGGGCATTGATCAATGACGCGCCGCTTTTCCAGCGTCCGACCAGTTGTGCTCCGAACCGATCCGGCCTTGACGGATTTTCCGTTGTACTGATGCTTTCAGAAGCGGCTTTGACAGAGTGATTGAACTCCGGGACCAATTGCGCAAGCCGGCGAAAAATGAGGAACGCCCCGTTGTTCATAAACGGCGCCGGAGGCACTGCGTCCGGACCTTTTTCCGTGAACGAAGCGGCGGCTGGATTTTGACCGGCGTAGCCGAACACGAACTCTCCGGGCCAGAGCAGATCCTGCCCCTGCTGGCCTTGCGAGTCTTCGGCGCCAGGCAAGGTCGGTGTCAGCGGCGTATTTGCCGCGACAAGTCCTCTTACGCCGGGTTGCGACACGCCATCGGCATACCCAAAGTGTTCGTGACCGTTGGTCGGCGCGGGCCTTACCTGACCGACTTCGGTATGAAGCAGTTTCCAGCCATTGTCGCTTGCCGGCGAAAGGCGCAACGAGACGACGTCCACCACTTCCTCATGCGTCGCCCCCGTGACGATAAAGACGCCATGCAAGGCGCCCGAGGGACGCAGGATGCGCCATTGCGACGACGGCACATCGCTCAACGCTTGCTGGCTTTTATCCATGCCGTTTGCAAACGCCTGGACGCTGGTCGTGTCGAAGTTCGTAGTGTCCAGTTCGCTCAGACCTTCGAAAGTGAACGCGAGATTCAGTCCGGGCGCAGGAAACAGCCTCGAACTGCCTTCGGCTTTTTTCTTGTCGACGAAAGCGCGCTGTGCCAGGCATTCCTGCGCGCTGGTAAGCGATAAGGTCTTCAGAAAGTTGCGGAACCGCTGCTTGTCGACGATCTGAAAAAACATCAGGTGTTCATGCTGTTTCAACAGGCCGACGAGAATGTCCCCTTGGATGTCGTCGACTGCGAGTTGCGGCTCTACGGTCAGATCACGTGCCATTGCCATCTCCATGCGCCTCGGCGCTTTGCTTACCACATGAACCGCGTTGCGAATCGCAATCGAGCTTTGCGATACAACCGGTTCGTCCTGTGTGGTAAACGAATGGAAATTGACGGTTTTGAAAGTTAGGCTTACTAGCTGTTTCTTGCCGCCGGGCTTTATCGATTCGGCGTCGACGGCAGCGGTTTTGAGATTGTTGCCACGCCGGGGCCGGCCGGATCGGGGTTGCCGAAGCGCGGCAGGCTGCCATCCGCGCGAGCGCGTTCCAGCTCTGCGCGGACCTGCTCGCGGCTCTTTGGTCCTTGCGACGATTCGACTACAGGCGCAGGCGCGGGCCGTACCGCTTGTTGCACGACTGGAGAAGGCACGACCACAGGTGCGGGCGTATGCACAACTTCGGGGGCGGCTTCGACTACTGCGGCCTTTGGCTTCTCGATCACTTCGGGAGTTGTAGGAACGGTTTCGGCCGGCGTGTTCCCGGTGCTTGCCGCTTGGGCATCAACGCGTGCTTCGCGTGCGTGAGGCGGTGCAGGGTGGATGCGTTCGCGTATCTGCGGGGTCCGATTGACTGCGCGGCTTGCCCTTGGGATCTCACGAGATTCTGCTCGCGGAGTCGTGACCACGCCCTTCGTCGATGTCACCGGTGGTGCGCTTTGCGCGATGCGGGCATCCAGATCGTGCTGGAGCGCAATGGCTTGCGGGTTGTTGATGTCGAGCGTGCGCGCCGCCCTAAGCAGCACCTCAGCCGACGCAAGATCATTGCGCTGCAGGCTGTCGCGAACTGCCTGAAGAATGCGCGCCGGCGACTCGTCGCCGCGCGTACCAGCCGATACCGCTCCGGACACCGGCGCGCCGTCGGGCATGCCGCCGGCGGAACCGGCGTCATCGTAGGCATCGTTTGCGGACTGGTTGTGATGAAGTCCGGTTTGCATGAGTCGCGGCAAATATGAAGTAACTGCAAGCGCCGCAACGAAGATCCCTGCAAAGACCAGCCTCTTGGGATGAGTAACCATGGTGTATGCCCTGTAATGCGCGGACATCCGCGTCCGCCAGACCGCAGCAAAGCACGGTCCCAGGAAAGGCTGACAGAGGCGACGTCGATCCTGGCCCGCGAAAGGCCGGCGCCCTGCCGCGAGCAACCTAATCGAGTAACTACGCGCCCAGCCGGCGTATGGATGCGCCAACATCCAGTGACTTTCGGACAATGATGGTATGAACATTGGCGACCGAACCGCGCCGCATCCGCGTAGTCTCCCGTGCCCCTTTATTCGATTTGCGCATTACCTTCGGCTTGGATGTGCTTTGTGGAACTGCCGCTCCTTGATACAGTCGCGCCGAAGCAATTCGGCCACACTTGCCGATCCGCGAAACGACCAACAATCAAGCTTTTAAGGAGTCGCTATCATGAAAATTCTTCAGTGCCTGTTAATGGCGGGCGTCGTACAGCTGGCGGCTCTTTCAACCGCGTTCGCGGCGGGTGATCTGGCGGGCATCAAGAGCGCCGGCGTCTTCAAGATCGGCACCGAAGGCACCTATGCTCCGTTCACTTACCACGATGCATCGGGCAAGCTGACCGGCTTCGACGTCGAAATCGGTGAGGCGATCGCCAAGCGCATCGGCGTGAAGCCGGAGTTCGTGGAAGGCAAGTGGGACGGCCTGATCGCAGGACTCGATGCCAACCGCTGCGACGCCGTGATCAACGAGGTGTCCATCACCGACGCCCGCAAGGCGAAGTATGATTTCTCGACGCCGTACATTGCGTCGCACGCGGCGCTGATCGTGCGTTCGGACAATACCTCCATCAAAAACTTCGATGATTTGAAGGGCAAGAAGTCCGCCAATACGCTGACCAGCAACTTCGGAAAAATTGCCAAGGATCATGGCGCCGACGTAGTGGGCGTGCAGGGTTTCAACGAGTCGATCGATCTGCTGACCTCCGGCCGCGTGGACGCGACCGTCAACGACAGCCTGTCCTTCCTCGACTTCAAAAAACACAAGCCGGACGCGAAGGTGAAGATCGCAGCCATCAGTGATTCGGCCGACGCCGAGTACTCCGGCGTCATCATCCAGAAGGGCAATCCGCAGCTGCTGGCCGCCATCGATAAAGCGCTTGCAGATATCAAGGCGGACGGCACCTACGAAAAAATCTCGCAGAAGTATTTTGGCAAGGACGTGTCGAAGTAATATCGCGATCAGCTTAAACACCGTTTCTTTTCAGAGATTCCCGATATGCCGGCGTGGCTGCACTTGATGGGCGAGTCGCTGTGGCCGCTCCTGTACGCAGGACTGGTGTTCACCGTGCCGCTCACGATTGCATCGTTTGCACTGGGCCTGGCGCTGGCGTTCGCAGTCGCACTCATCCGGCTGTTCGGTCCGCGGTGGGCCGTGAAAATCGTACGTTTTTATGTCTGGCTGATTCGCGGCTCGCCATTGCTCGTTCAGCTCTTCGTGATCTTCTACCGCCTGCCGAGCGTCGGCATCGTGCTCGATCCGCTGACCGCCGCGATCATCGGCTTCACGCTCAACGTGGGCGCATACAACTCCGAAGTAATCCGCGGCGCGATCGAATCGATTCCAACCGGACAATGGGAAGCCGCGTATTCAATGGGCATGACGCGCTCGCAAGCGCTGCGGCGAACCATCATGCCGCAGGCGTCGCGCATTGCGTTGCCTGCGCTCGCCAATGCGTTCATCGCGCTCGTCAAGGACACGTCGCTTGCCGCGGTCCTGACGGTGCCCGAGATCTTTCAGGCGGCTCAGCGCATTGCATCGGTTACGTATGAACCGCTCATCCTGTACACGGAAGCAGCTTTGATCTATCTCGTGTTCAGTTCGGTGCTGTCGTCCGCGCAGGTTCAGCTCGAAAAAAGACTCGGTCAACATGCGCTTTTCAAGCGGAGCCAGTGATGATCGCGCTCGATAAAATCCAGAAGTCCTTCGGCGCGCATCAGGTACTCAAATCGGTCGACCTGGCGATTGCACAAGGGACGGTCACGGCGCTCATCGGGCAATCGGGAAGCGGCAAGAGCACGCTTTTGCGTTGCGTGAACCTGCTTGAAGTGCCCGAGGCCGGATCGCTCACGCTCGGCGACGAGCGCATCGAATTCAGCCGCACGGAACAGCCTTCCCGCGAATCGGTGCTGAGAGTTCGCCGCAAGACAGGCATGGTGTTCCAGAACTTCCAGCTGTTCCCGCATCGCACCGTTATCCAGAACGTGATGGAAGGCCTCATTACCGTCCAACGATGGGACAAGGAGCGCGCACGTGTACGCGCGGGCGCGCTGCTGGAAAAGGTGGGCATATCGCAAAAGGCGGACGCGTGGCCTGTTACCCTGTCCGGGGGGCAACAGCAGCGGGTCGCCATTGCACGCGCGCTGGCGCCCTCTCCCGACATTCTTCTGTGTGACGAGCCGACCTCGGCGCTGGACCCCGGCCTCGCGGCCGAAGTCATCGATGTATTGAGCCAGCTCGCCCGCGAGGGCATGACCATGCTGTTCGCCACCCATGATCTGCGTCTTGCTGCAGCCATTTCGCACGAGGTCGTTTTCCTGAGCGGAGGCACGGTGATCGAGTCGGGCTTATCGGAAGAAGTTTTTGCACGGCCAAGGCATCCTGAAACAGCAGCGTTTATTTCAGTGCTTGGCCGATAGAAGCAATTGTGCTCAAGGTGACCACATGTCGTACGACGCACAAGGGCTGTTGATCTCGACCAGTACCGGTGACCGAGCGAGCGATGCGTACCGCTTCGTCATCGATGGCTACACCCACTACAAAGCCGACCTCGGTGCGCGTCTTGCAACGCTCCTCGCGGACGACCCCGGGTTCGCGATGGCGCATGTCCTGACCGGCTACTTCGCGATGATGCCGCTCAACGCCTCGCAGCTCGGCACCGCCCGGCAGGCGCTTGCACAAGCACAACGGTTCGCCGTTCACGCAACGCATCGCGAGCGTTCGCATGTTGCGGCGCTCGCGTACTGGATCGAAGGCGACCTCGACCGCGCCCTTTCGGTATGGGAGGAAATTCTTGCGGTCCATCCGCGCGATCTGCTTGCCTTGCGCGTTCACCACAACACAGCGTTCTGGTACGGGCTTCCGCAGCGCATGCTTCATCAAGTCACGAACGTCATGCCGCATTGGAGCGATCAGCTTCCCGGCAACTCAACGGTGCTGGCCTGCAGCGCATTTGCAAACGAGGAATGCGGTCAATACGATGCCGCCGAAAAAGCCGGGTGGGCGGCAATCGAGAGCGAGCCGGGCAACCTGTGGGCGACGCATGCGCTGACCCACGTGATGGAAATGCAGGGGCGGCGCGACGAGGGTATCGATTTTCTCAACGGGCTCGAGCCGCATTGGGACGCTGCGAACAATTTCAAGCATCACCTCTGGTGGCATCGTGCGATGTTTCATCTCGAACGGCGCGAATTCGATCAGGTCTTGGATCTCTATGATCAGCGTTTTCGCAACCTCGCTTCGCCGTTACTGCAAGCAGTTCCTGACTTGTATAACGATGTGCTGAACGCCACCTCCATGCTGTCACGGCTCCAGCTTCATGGCGTAGCTGCGGGGGACCGGTGGGAAGAGCTTGCGGATCTGGGCGAGGCGCGCATAGGCGACACGCTCGCGACCCTGACGCTCCCGCACTGGATGATGGCGCTCGCCGGTGCAGAACGTTGGCAAGCAGCGGAGCGATTGCTTAAGGAGATCACGGATGCCGTACCGATGCAGCGCGGCGAGCGGCAATCGATCCTGCAAGAAGCCGCGTTGCCGGTAAGCCGGGCCGTGCTGTTTCACGCGCGGCGGGACTACGCGGCAAGTGTCGATGCAATGCTTCCGGCGCTGCCCAAAATGCAGCGGCTCGGCGGCAGTCATGCCCAGCGCGATGTCTTCGAGCAGGTGTTTATCGACGCCGCCATGAAGTCAGATCAGGACGATCTTCTTCGGCATCATCTGGACCGAGCGCTCGCCACGCATCCTGTAGCGCCGGTGCATCGCATTGGTTACACCGCGGCGGCACGGCGCGTTGGCGGTTCGTACATCCAGTGATCGTGGTTTATGGCCGCTCGCCGGACGTACAAATTACGCAAAAAAGAGCTTCGTACCCGCAGATACGAAGCTCTTTCTGATGCCACTTACGTCCCGAGCTACCTACCGGCGTGACGACAGGCGTCGCACAACCGAAACCATCCGGTCGACTTCTTCCCGCGTGTTGTAGAACGCAAGCGAAGGACGCACGGTTGTCTCGACACCAAAACGCCGAAGTATCGGTTGCGCGCAGTGGTGACCCGAACGCACGGCGATCCCCTCCTCGTTCAGCGCCCGACCGACCTCTTCCGTTTCATAGCCCTTCAGTACGAACGACAACACACTCGCCTTGTCCTTTGCCGTCCCGATCAACCGGACACCCGGTACTGGCTGCAACACGCTCGTCGCGTATTCAAGCAGTTCGTGTTCATAGCGACCGATATTTTCGATACCCACCCGCGTCACGTAATCGATAGCCGCAGCCAGGCCAACCGCATCGGCTATGTTGCCCGTGCCCGCTTCAAACCGGTTTGGCGGCGGCTGGAATTCAGTGCGATCGAACGTGACATCGGCGATCATGTTGCCGCCGCCTTGCCACGGAGGCATGTCTTCGAGCAACTGACGCTTGCCGTACACAACGCCTATGCCCGTGGGTCCGAACAGTTTATGACCCGAGAACACGAAGAAATCGGCATCGATTTCCTGCACGTTCACGCGCATGTGCGAGACCGATTGCGCGCCGTCGACCAGCGCACAGGCGCCGGCGCGATGCGCCATTGCCACGATCTCGCGCACGGGAACGACCGTGCCAAGCGCATTCGATACTTGCGTCACTGAAACGATCTTCGTGCGGCTATTGAGCAGCTTCTGGTATTCATCGAGACGAACCTGACCGGAGTCATCGACTGGAATCACGCGCAGCTTTGCACCTTTTTGCGCGGCCAGTTGCTGCCACGGCACGATGTTCGCGTGATGCTCCAGATTGGACACGATGATCTCGTCGCCTTCGCCGACGTTCTGCACACCCCAGGTCTTGGCAACCAGGTTGATGCCCTCGGTCGTACCGCGAACGAAGATGATTTCATCCGGTGAACTTGCACCAATGAAGCGCTTCACCGTATCCCTCGCGCCCTCGTACGCATCCGTGGCGCGGCCCGCCAGTTCATGCGCCGCGCGATGGATGTTGGAGTTTTCGTGCGCATAGAAGTACGACAGCCTATCAATCACCGACTGCGGTTTTTGCGTCGTCGCGGCGTTGTCGAACCAGACCAGTTGCCGGCCGTTCACGCGCTCCTGCAGGATCGGAAAGTCACGGCGGATTGCGTTGACATCGAAAGGCGGGTGCGCCGAAGCAGCGTGCAATCCAGGCTCGCGATTTTTTGGCGCACTCGCGTGGTCCAGAAAATAGAACGAATCTGTTTTGCGCGATTCGTTCGATGTCTCGGCAAGACGTCTTTCCGGCGTGCGTAACTGCAGGCTTTCAACGCTTGGCAATCCGAACTGTTCCGCTGTGGTAGCGCCGGACCCTGGCAGCGGAATCTTGTCAGTTCCGTTCAGACGCGCGTCAGAATCCCGAAGGAAATAAAACGGCGACGCCTCGGTACCGGCCCCGAGCGTATGGCTGCCAAATCGCGGCTCCACTGCCGGGGCTGTTGTGACGACCGTATCGGGAAGATTGTTCTGCGCCACGGCATGAGGCGCCAGCGCCGGCACGCGATTTCCCAGCGACAACACATGCGTGGGCGATGACGGCAGCAAGTTGGCGCCGGCTACTTGCCCCTGGGGAACAGAAAGCCCCGGCACGCCAGTGCCCGCGCCCCCCGGACCCGCGAACGGCGAGCCGGGAGGTACGGGATTGGACGCGGAGGCCAGCACGGGAGCGGTGAACGGCAACGTCGCCGATAACGATTCACCTCCGCCGCTTCCAAGACTGGCCGCTGCGGGCGTCGCGCTTCCAGGGACGGCGGAGAAAAACTCCGAGGCCATCCGGGCAAGCGTCGCGACATCCGGCAAACCTGCGGGCGGCAAGCCTTGCGGCACGTCTGGAAGCGCTGCGCGATCCACGGGATTACTTGTAGGTATCTGGATAGTCATGGTACTTCGCGATCTCCACGTCATCCAGAACCGCCAGTGCGTCAGGCGAATGCACCGCGAGCGAGCAGTACAGCGAAATCAGATACGAAGCGATCGCGTGGTTGTTGATACCCATGAAGCGCACCGACAAACCCGGCCCTTGCTCACCGGCTACGCCCGGTTGAAACAGTCCGACCACGCCCTGGCGTTTGTCGCCCACGCGCAGCAAGAGGATCTTGGTCTTGCCGTCCGCAACCGGAACCTTGTCCGACGGAATCAGCGGAATGCCGCGCCACGTAAGAAACTGCGATCCGAACAGGCTGACGGTCGGCGGCGGCACACCGCGCCGCGTGCACTCGCGCCCAAACGCCGCGATGGCAAGCGGATGCGTGAGAAAGAATGCGGGCTCTTTCCAGACGCGTGTCAGCAGTTCGTCAAGGTCATCAGGCGTCGGCGCGCCGGTCAGCGGAAACACGCGCTGTTCTTCGGCTACGTTTGCAAGCAGGCCGTAGTCGGGATTGTTGATGAGCTGACTTTCCTGCAGCTCCTTGATCGTCTCGATCGTCAGGCGCAACTGCTCCTTGATCTGGTCATGCGGGCTGCTGTACAGATCGGACACGCGCGTTTGCACGTCGAGCACGGTGCTGACCGCGTTCAGGAAATACTCGCGCGGGTTTTCTTCGTAGGGCACGAAAGTGCGCGGCAGCATGCTTTCATCTTCGCGCTGCGTGCACGCCGCCTTCACGGCTTCCGGATTCTTGACCTGATTCAAACGGTAGATGCCCGCTTCGACCGGCACCCATTGCAAGAGGTGCGTCAGCCATCGTGGCGTGATGGTCGCAAGTTGCGGAACGGTCTTGGTGGCATTGGCTAGTTGCCGTGCTGCGTTATCGCCGAGCGCCGTCTGGCCGCCCACTGTTGCCGTCATGCGTAGCTCCGAGGTCTATAGAAGAAAAACGGGAATACTTAGAAGAGGAATTCATTATCAAGACCTCCCGGCGCCCGCTCAACATGCTATAGACCACTTTCGGCAATTATCGGTGAGGGAAAACGCGGCCCTCCAGTAAATTCGCCATGGGTATATCGAAAGCGCGGGCCAGCTTGTCGATGGTCACAATCGACGCCGTCACCTTGCCGCGTTCGATCTCACCCACATACGAACGGTTGAGTCCCGCCTGCTCGGCCAGTTGCTCCTGCGACCAGGCCTTCGCCTCGCGCAACTGCCTGACGGTCAAACCAAAGACATGGACGACGGTCGTCATGCCGGAACCTGCGTGAGTCGAGCCTGGCCCTCGCTGCGCGTGACGGCCTGCGTCACGTTCGCGCCCGGCGGAACATCGTGCGTGAGCCAGACGTTCCCGCCAATCACGGCGCCACGTCCCAGCGTCACGCGGCCAAGGATGGTCGCCCCGGCATAGATCACAACCTCGTCTTCCACGATCGGGTGCCTGGCAAGCCCTTTCTCCAGATGTCCTGCGGCATCGCGCGGAAAACGCTTGGCGCCAAGCGTCACCGCCTGATAGACACGCACGCGGTCGCCAATGACCGCAGTCTCGCCGATCACCACACCCGTCCCGTGATCGATGAAAAAGCCCGAGCCGATCTGCGCGCCCGGATGTATATCGATGCCCGTTTCCGAATGCGCCAGTTCAGCGACGATGCGCGCGAGCAGATGCAGGTCGAGCTTGTAGAGCTCGTGCGCAAGCCGATGATGGATCATTGCGAGGATGCCGGGATAGCACAGCAACACCTCATCCACGCTGCCCGCCGCGGGATCGCCGTGGTACGCCGCGAGCACGTCGCTGTCGAGCAGCGAGCGAATCTGCGGAAGCTTCGCCGCGAAGGCGCGCACGGCGGCGCTGGCCCGGTCTTGCACGGCGGCATCGTCACGCGCCAGATGGCGGCCGCGATACTGCAGTTCGAGCTGGGCCTGCCCGAAGAGGCCGTGCAAGGCCGAGTCGAGCGCATGGCCTACATAGAAGTTCTCGCTTTCCTGACGCAGGTCGGGCGGCCCGAGCCGCATGGGAAACAGCACGCCCTTGAGCGTCTCGACAATGCCGGCGAGCGCTTCGCGCGCCGGCAATTCGCGCCCGCCTGGTTCAAGCGAGCGCTTCTGAACTTCGCGCCATTGCTGGCGGACCGTCTGAAGCGACTGGACGATGTCGTCGATGTCAAATGCAGCCACAGTTGAATCCCTATCGGCGTTTTGCCGTGATGAACGACGACTTAATCCTGCACCCACGGAAGGCCGAGAAAACGCCAGCCGTCTTGTGTGCCGCGCCTTTGTTGTGCATCGAGTTGGCCTTCGAAACCTTCCAGAACATTGAACGCGTTCGAGAAGCCCGCTTTGGTGGCGGCTTCGGCTGCAAGCGCCGAACGGTTGCCGCTGCGGCAGAGCAACAGCACCACTGCGTCCTTGCCCGTCTTCGCCTCGAGTTCGCGCACAAAACGCGGATTGCGCGTGAGACTCGTCCCCGTCGCCCAGGGCACATGCACGCTGCCGGACACATAACCTACGAATTTGCGTTCCTCCGCCGTGCGAACATCGACCAGCACCGCATGGCCCGATTCCACCAGGGCCAGCGCATCGCGCGGCGCAATTCCGCCGGCGAAGGGCAGACCCGCGGCGGAAGCGGCGGCGCGCGCTGCATCGAGTACCGGGCTGTTGACGCGTTCTATGAGTTCCACTGTCATGCAAGCTCCTTGTTTTCCAGTCTTAAGCACTTGATGCCCTGGCAATCTGCAGGAGATTGCAACCGTCTATAGCCATCAGTTGCCACTATGCGAGAACCCCGTGGAAAGCCGAACCAATAAAAACTCATTTCTAAAGAAGGGTGGGCGAACGCCCGGAACGCGGCACCTGAACACGTAATCCCGGTTCACTGAAATCTTTCTAATGAGATTTCGCGATATACGAATAGCGAATCGATATTGGCGCCCGCCGTTTCGATCCGCCAATAATGGTTTTCAGTAATCCATACATTGGCGAAATACAGCTTTTCTTTCCTCTTCTCAGAACTGCAATGAGCGATACACAAACAACAAACGCCCCTTACAAAGCTGAAGGCCGTTCTCAAGACTCCGCGAGCGGACCGTTCCGGACCGAAGACTGGTGGGCAGTCTGGATCGGCCTGGGAATCATCGTCGTCGCCTATCTGTTGTTCGCTTCGGGAACGAGCATCAAGTGGCTGGCCGTGGCTCCGGCCAAATGGGCGCATCTGGGACAAGCCTCCTCCGACCTCGGCCAGCATCTGCCGAACTACATCGCACTGTTCGTTCTGTTCGCCATCTTGTTCAGCGTCGCGGCCGCGGCGCTCGGGCAACGCGTCACGCAGTTCCTGCCGGGCTTTCTCGTCGTCTTCGTGGTTTCAACTCTGATCTTTGTCGCTGGGGCGTGGGTGAACTCATCGACTTATAACCTCGAACCGCCGCTGATCGCGCTGGCGTTGGGGCTGGTCGTATCGAACGTGGCGAAACTCCCTGCGTGGCTCGTACCGGCGTTGCGGGTCGAGTTCTATATCAAGGTGGGTATCGTGCTACTGGGCGCGACGCTGCCTTTCACCTTGCTCGTATGGGCGGGGCCGGTTGCGATCGGACAGGCGACCGTGGTCTCGCTCGTCACGTTTTTCGTGATCTTCCTGGTTGGCCGCGCCATCGGACTGGACAAGCGATTTGCTGCCGTGCTCGGCGTTGGCGGCGCCGTTTGCGGCGTGTCCGCGGCCATTGCCATTGCGGGCGCTGTCAGGGCGAAACGCGAACAGGCGTCGGTGGCGATCACCCTCGTTGTGGTCTGGGCGATTGTCATGGTGTTTGCATTGCCGTTCGCCTCGCGCGCGCTTGGTCTGCCGACGGGCGTGGCCGGCGCGTGGATAGGCACGTCCGAATTCGCCGATGCCGCCGGCATCGCAGCCGCACAAGCGTATGGCGATCTCGCGAAGCACGCCGGAAACGCCATCGCCGGAGCACCCGAAGCGTCGTTGCAAGCCTTCACCCTGATGAAGGTGGTCGGCCGTGATATCTGGATCGGCATCTGGGCCTTTGTGCTCGCCATAGTTGCGACCACGCGCTGGGATCGTGACGAACCCGGCGCCGTAAAAACCGAAACGACAGCAAAGGAGATCTGGACGCGTTTCCCCAAGTTCGTGTTCGGCTTTCTTGTTGCATCGGCGCTCGTCACGTGGATAGGCAGCCACTATTCCCTCGCGCAGTACCGGAGCGTCGTGACGCCCGCCTTCGTTGCGCCGATTACAGCGCTGCGGACCTGGGCGTTCACGTTCTGCTTCCTGAGTATCGGATTGACCACGCGGCTGGGACGTCTGTCGGCTACGGGCGCGAAGCCGTTTCTCGCGTTCACTGCAGGCGTCGTGGTGAATGTGGTGATCGGCTATCTGCTTTCCGTGCACGTGTTTGCAGGCTATTGGAGTTCACTCGGTCAATGAACAGGGCAGCGGTTCAAGCGCCTTCCAGCGACGCCGTCACACAGCTGTGCCGCAACTGCCGGCATTGCGCGCACGACCGCGCCTCGCTCGAATCGCTGATTCCAGGGCTCAGCTCGTTCGGATCCGCGTTCGGCGCCAGTGTCGGCGAGTCACGGCTTTGCCGGCTTCATGATCAATTGGTATCGCCACGAGACTCCTGCGCGCAATTCATCCCGGAATGAATTTGGTTGCGTGCGTGAGTCGCCCGCTAAGCCAGCCGCCACAAAAAGCTCAGATGTATTCCCGGCCATATGTTGCGGGCTGCTTTCGTTGTGAACTTTAATTGGTTCTCGCTGACGCCCACCGCCATTAGATTAATGGGCTACTCAAAAGAAGCGTCAGGGACCAATCCATGAAATTCAGCCGGGGCGCAGTACTGTTCCATTCGCTCAGCCGTTTGACGGCTTTTTGCGCCACATTGCTTGCCGCCGTGGCCGTGTCGTACCCGGCGATCGCGCAAGCTGCCGGGCCCGAAGAGATCAAGCTCGACTATGCCTATTATTCGCCCGAGAGCCTGGTGATCAGACAGCAGGGCTGGCTCGAGCAGGAGTTCGCGCCGGATCACACGAAGATCAAGTGGGTGCTGAGCCTTGGCAGCAATCGGGCGCTGGAATACCTTAACAGCGGCGCAATCGATATCGGCTCGACAGCCGGTCTCGCCGCCGTGCTCGGCCGTGCAAACGGCAATCCCATCCGCGCCGTGTACATCTTCTCGCGTCCTGAATGGACGGCGCTGGTCGTGCGCGAGGATTCGCCGCTCAAATCAGTGGCCGATCTCAAGGGCAAGAAGATCGCGGCAACCAAAGGCACCGATCCGTTTCTCTTTGCATTGCGTGCGCTGCATACCGCCGGCCTGACGCGCGATGACGTGGAGATCGTGAATCTGCAGCACCCCGATGGCCGCACCGCGCTGGCAAGCGGACAAGTCGATGCCTGGGCCGGACTCGATCCTCACATGGCCGCCGCACAGGTCGACGACGGTGCGCGCCTCTTGTACCGGAACGTTGATTTCAATACTTATGGATTCCTGAACGCGCGCGAAGACTTCATCAAGGAACACCCGGATACGCTCGCGCGCGTGTTGAAGGTGTACGAGCATGCACGCGTGTGGATCGGTACTCATCCGGATGAAACGGCGAAGATCATTTCGCAAGAATCAAAGGTGTCGCTGCCGGTTGCGAAACTGCAATTGAGCCGCAACGACTTCAGCCAGCCGCAACCGGGCGAAAAGCAGATCGATGCGCTAAAGGCCGCAGCTCCAATTCTTACCCAGGAGCAACTGGTCAAACCAGGGACGGACCTGAACCAGGTGATCGATGCCCTGATCGATACCAAGGTTGCCCAGCCGGTCATTGCTTCGGCTGGTGGCAAGTAAGCAGGCCGGGACACAGGCGATGGCATCTGATGATTCGTTAGCGCTTCCCCGGCCGCTCGCCAAGCCGGAACGCCGGCCAAGTTCTGCGCTGCAACGCTGGCGGATCGCGGGGCTGTTGCTGCCCATCGTATTCCTCGCGCTGATGGAAGTACTTGTACGTCTTCAAGTCGTTCCCGGACATCTCGTGCCGGCACCGAGCACCATCGCCGAAGCGCTCTGGCAGCTTGGCGGCGAACGGCTTGCGCGGCACATCGGCGCGAGCAGCTTGCGGGTTTTAGCAGGATTCATGATTGGGGCGGCAGCCGCTATTGCGTTCGGTGCGGCAATGGGCTTGAGCCGCCGGCTCGACGCGTTGTTCGACCCGAGCTTCCAGGCGCTGCGCTCCATTCCTTCTCTCGCGTGGGTGCCCGTCCTGCTTCTATGGATGGGTATCGACGAAGCGCCAAAGATTACGCTTATCGCCATTGGCGCGTTCTTTCCCGTTCACCTCGCAGTGGTCGCGGGTATTCGCGATGTCGACCGCAAGCTTGTCGAACTTGGCGAAGTGAACCGTCTGAGCCACGCGGAATTGTTCGTGCGCATCTTGCTGCCCGCGTCATTGCCGCAAATCTTTACGGGCTTGAGAACCGGCTTGAGCCTTGCATGGATGTTCATGGTGGCCGCCGAGCTGATCGCGGCGACACGCGGCCTAGGATATTTGCTGAGCGACGGCCGTGAAACGGGCCGTCCCGACCTTGTGTTCGGCGCGATCCTGCTGCTGGCTTTGCTGGGGAAACTCAGCGACACCGTGCTCAAGTTCGCCGAGAACCGTGTGCTTTCCTGGCGCGACACCAGCCTCTCCAACTGATGCTGACCCTACCCCGCACAGCCGACGCCTTGCTCGACGTCCGCGTTTCCGGCAAGCGCTACGACACGCGTGTTGTGCTGGACAGTATTTCGCTGACGATCAAGGCGGGCGAGATCGTCAGTCTCGTGGGTCCGAGCGGCTGCGGGAAAAGTACGCTGCTGCGTATCATCGCCGGGCTTGATCGTAATTACGACGGCGACGTCCTGCTCGACAGCCAGCGTCAGCAAGGACCGTCCAGCCGGGTGGGCGTGGTTTTCCAGGAACCGCGCCTGTTGCCCTGGCTCGATGTCGCCAACAACGTCGCATTTCCGGCGGGACCTCGCCGGGGCAGCGACCCGCGCGTTGGTGAACTGCTTGCGCAGGTTGGCCTCGCAAACGCGCGTTCTTCGCTTCCCAAGCATTTGTCCGGTGGCATGGCGCAACGTGTGGCGATCGCGCGCGGGCTGTTCACGAACCCTGATCTTCTGCTGCTCGACGAACCGTTCAGTGCTGTGGACGCCATTACCCGAATGCGTTTGCAGGACCTGCTGTTATCGCTTGTAAGCGGTGGCAAGACGGCGACGCTGCTTGTCACCCATGATCTCGATGAGGCTCTTTACCTGGCCGATCGCGTGCTGCTGATGACACCGTCGGGACATGGCGGCGCCGGCCGCATTGCCCGCGAGATTGCAATTCCGGATGGACGGCCACGCGATCGCAACGGTCCATGGCTCGCCGCCGCACGAGGCAAATTACTCGAGAGCCTCGGAGTAAGCGGTTCGTGAGGGTTCGTGACTGGCAGCGCCGGTGCTTGCTGAGCGTCCAAACCTGACAAACCATTTCAGTTAGCGAGCACTCGGCAACAGCGAAATCGCCGGTCAAACAGCACCAATATTCTGCAGCGTAACCGATAAGTGCGTCGCAACAAAAATCCGCTTTCGCAATTGCGCCAAGACCTCAAGACTTTCGGACAGGTCAGCTCCGAGGCGCATTTGATCGCCTATGCTTCATTGCAGCATAAA
>Ga0163162_10001401_pt1 | contig 22433 bp, 19 predicted proteins | sample S55metaG_FD_115310 | JGI IMG/M metagenome (GOLD analysis project Ga0163162, IMG submission 115310) | Switchgrass rhizosphere microbial communities from Kellogg Biological Station, Michigan, USA - S5-5 metaG | ecosystem: Host-associated > Plants > Roots > Rhizosphere > Soil | place: USA...
AAGTGCACAAGCTGCGCGCCCGCGATCACCTGCTCGGCAAGCACTTTTTAAGGATCACCGGCGACGGCCTCGTGACGTTCCCGCGCCTCGAAGCGCGTCCGTCGATGATGGAGGGCGCGCCCGACCTCAAGTCGAGACTCGGCTTCGGCATGCCGGACTTCGACGCGATGATGGGCGGCGGCGTGGTGAAGGGCTCGACCACGACGCTCATCGGGCCCTCGGGCGTCGGCAAGACGCTGCTCGGGCTCAAGTTTCTCGAAGCGGGCATCGAGCGCGGCGAGCGCTGCGTGTACTTCGGCTTCTACGAGTCGCCCGAGCGGCTGATCGCCAAGGCCGAAGCCGTGTCGATCAGGCTCGGCGCCGCCGCGAAGGACGGGCGCCTCGCGATCCAGTGGCAGCCGGCGGTGGAACTCGCCATCGACGAACTCGCCGCCGAGCTGATCGCGGCAGTCACGCGCACGAAGGCGTCGCGGCTCGTCGTGGACGGCATCGAGGGCTTTCACGATTCGGCCAACCGCGTCGAGCGCTTCGGCCTGTTCCTGAACGCGCTCACGCACCGGCTTCGGCAGGCCGGCGTCACGACGATCCTGACCGAGGAACTGCCGCTCTACACCGCAGCGGTCCCCGCCGCGGCCATGCGCGCCTCGGCGATGACCGAAAACATCGTACTGATGCGCTACGTGGAAGCGAATTCCGGGCTCTACCGGATGCTTTCGGTGATCAAGCAGCGCGAGAGCGCACACGACTCGGCGATCCGCCGCTTCATCATCGATGAGCGCGGGCTGCATGTGACCGAAGGGTTCATCGGCGGGACCGGGCTGCTGTCAGGACACGGCTCGGTCGCGCCGTCGCTGTCGGTGTCCGATGCCGGCGCGCGGACATGAAGAAGATCCTCGTTGTCGATGACGAATTCGACATCCTGACCACCTGGCGCCTCGTGCTGGAGATGGAAGGCTACGAGGTCGTCACGGCGTCGAACGGCGCGCTCGCGATCGACGCGGCGCGCCAGAACCGCCCCGACCTGATCGTCACCGACTGGATGATGCCGCGCATGGACGGCGTCGCCCTCGTGCGCGAACTTGCGCAGGACGAAGCGCTCGCGGACGTGCCCGTCGTGCTGACGAGCGCCGCGGCGAAGGCGCCGGCGCTCACCCATCGCGTGGCGGAGTTTCATCGCAAGCCGCTTTCCATCGACGACCTGATCGCGATCGTCACGCGCCTGATCGGGCCGCCGGCCTGACGCCGTCCGGGCCGCCGGGCACGAACCGTGCTGCATCATGCGTTCCGGTCACGCCGGAAACTTCGTTTAACCGCTTCAACCGGAACGGGAGGCACCATGGTGCAGGATCAGGTGGAAGGCGCGGCGCAAACCGTCGTGGGCAAGGTGCAGGACGCGGTCGGCGCACTCACGGGCGATGCGTCGACCCAGGCGGAAGGCAAGGCGCGCCAGACGCTCGGCTCGCTCCAGCAGACGTACGGCCAGACCATCGACAACGTGCGCACGGCCGTCATCAGCCAGCCGATCAACGGTCTGCTGATTGCGGGCGCCATCGGTTTCGTGCTCGGCGCGCTATGGAATCGCGACCGCGCGTGATGCGCTGAAAAGTCCTTCCGATGTAAAAAACGGCGGACCGCCATCAGGCGGACCGCCGTTTTCAGTTTGCGGCTGGCGCCGCATTATTTCGAATAGCTCGCGCGCGACTGCATCGCCCGTGCATGCGACGCCACGCAGCCGATCGAGAGCGCCACGCCCGTCACGAGCAGCACGCCGCTGCCGAGCCCCATCCCCGCCGCGACCACCGAGCACGCCGCATAGCCGTTCAACGTGGAGACGAGCGCGGGCCAGGCGTCGTCGGCGATGGCCTTGGTCAGATGCGCACCGATCAGCGCCGCCATCGCGCTCACGATGACCACCGCGAGCGCGCCCTGCTGCAACCCCGCCGTATAGGCGATCGCGGCGCAGGCGCCCGCGCACGCGAAATGCAGCGAGCTTGCGATGGACGCATCCGGCAACTTCACGCGAATCCGTGCAAGCGCCGCGCAACACGCCACGAAGAGCGCGAGCGCGCCGCCCGCCAGCGCCGCCTCCGGCGCCTTCCAGGCATCCGCATGCGCGAAGAGCGTCGAGCCGAGCGCGGCCGCGGCGATCAGGCTCTGCATCCACGCGCCGTGCGGCACACACTCGACGCGAAGCCGCGCGAACGCCGCCGCCGTGCCGCCCGCGAGCAGCAGCGCGACGATCATCGCGAACACCGCATCGGCGCTTCCGACGAGCGCGTGCGCCACCACCACGGCCGCGCCCATTCCGCCGACTTCCCACAGCACACGCCGGCGCGCCCGGGAAATGACGCCGCCCGTGCGCAGGGCGGCCATCATCGCGACGACCGCGAACACGCAGAGCGCGCCGCCGAAAGCGTCGAACATGGGCGCCTCCGGGGGCTTATTGCGCCAGCCGGTTCGTGAGCGTGCCGATTCCCTCGATCGAGACGCCGACGCTCGATCCGTCCTTGATCGAGCCGACGCCGATCGACGTGCCGCAGGCGATCACGTCGCCGGGCATGAGCGTCATGTCGGCCGAGATCATGCTCACCTGCTCGGCGGGCGAGAAGATCATGTCGTCGAGCGGGTAGTTCTGGCGCTCGACGCCGTCGAGCGTCGTCACGACGTGGGCCGAGCGCCAGTCGAGACCGCTCACGATCGACGGCCCGATGCAGCTGAACGTGTCGAAGCCCTTCGAGCGGCACCATTGCGCGAAGTTGGGATCTTCCTGGAGCAGCTCGATCGCGGTCACGTCGTTCACGCAGGTATAGCCGAAGATCGCCGCCTCGGCCTCCTCCACCGACGCGTTGCTGCACTCGCGTCCGATCACGATGCCAAGTTCGCCCTCGTACGCGATCTTGCCCTGATAGCTCTTCGGGCGGCGGATCGCCTCGTTCGGCCCGATCACCGACATCGGCGGCTTGATGAGAAAGAGCGGATGCTTCGGCGGCGCCTTGTCGAGCTTCTGCGACAGCGCGTAATAGTTGTTCCAGAGCGCGACCACCTTGCTCGGCTGGCAGGGAGCGAGGAGCGTCAGGTCGTCGGCGGCGAACGAAATGTCGGTCGGCCGCGGATTGTCGAAGAGCGCGCCGTCATGCTGCACAACACGGCCGGAATGTTGATCGAGCGTGCCGAAGCCGATATGGCCGCCGGCGTCGCGAAAGCGGATCCAGGTTGTCACTAGGTTGTCCTCGAAGGGGAGAGATACGCTGCCGCACGAACGGCGGCAGCGGCCATGCGCGAGACGGACCGGCGTGCGTTCAGGCCGGTGCATCCGCGCCCACTTGCTTGCGTGTACTGCGCGCCGGAAACCGCGCGGCGGGTACCGGCTAGATCGCGCCGAGGCTCCTGAGCGTCGCGATCTGGTCGGCGTCGTAGCCGAGTTCCGCCATCACTTCGTCGGTGTGTTCGCCGAGGAGCGGCGAGCGGGTCACTTCGGTCGGGCTGTCGGAGAGCTTGATCGGATTGCCGACGGTCAGGTACTTGCCGCGCACCGGATGATCCACTTCGACGATCGTGCCGGTCTTGCGCAGCGACTCGTCCTCGGCGATTTCCTTCATCGAGAGAATCGGGCCGCACGGAATGTCGTGCTTGTTGAGAATGTCCATCACCTGGAACTTGGTCTTCGACATCGTCCAGCGCTCGATTTCCGCGAAGATGTCCTTCAGGTGCGGCAGGCGCGCGGCGGGCGTCTTGTAGTCCGGGTGGTCGATCCACTCTTCCCTGCCGATCACCTTGCAGATTTCGCCCCACACGGGCGCCTGCGTGATGAAGTAGATGTACGCGTTCGGATCGGTTTCCCAGCCCTTGCATTTCAGGATCCAGCCCGGCTGGCCGCCGCCCGATGCATTGCCGGCGCGCGGCACGGCGTCGCCGAACGTGCCGTTCGGGTATTGCGGATATTCCTTCATGACACCGGTGCGCTCGAGGCGCTGCTGGTCGCGCAGCTTCACGCGGCACAGGTTCAGCACGCCGTCCTGCATCGCGGCGAGCACCTTCTGGCCGCGGCCGGTCGTCTTGCGCTGATAGAGCGCCGCGACGATGCCGAGCGCGAGATGCAGCCCCGTGCCGGAGTCGCCGATCTGCGCGCCGGACACGACCGGCGGGCCGTCGTCGAAACCGGTCGTCGATGCCGCGCCGCCCACGCACTGCGCGACGTTCTCGTAGACCTTGCAGTCCTCGTACGGGCCCGCGCCGAAGCCCTTGACGGAGGCGACGATCATCGACGGGTTCAGCTCCTGGATGCGTTCCCACGTGAAGCCCATGCGGTCGAGCGCGCCGGGCGCGAAGTTCTCGACGAGCACGTCGCACTTCTTCACCAGCGACTCGAGAACCTTCTTGCCTTCAGGATTCTTGGTGTCGATCGTGATCGAGCGCTTGTTGTGGTTGAGCATCGTGAAGTAGAGGCTGTCGGCCTCCGGAATATCACGCAGTTGCTCCCGCGTGATATCGCCCGACCCGGCGCGCTCCACCTTGATGACATCCGCGCCGAACCACGCGAGCAGCTGCGTGCAGGTCGGACCCGACTGAACGTGCGTGAAATCGAGGATGCGCACTCCATCCAGTGCTTTGCTCATTGCTGTCTCCCATGCTCTTCAATGACTAATTATTTGTACGTCGTCCACGGCGCGATTCGCGGCACGAGGACAGCCGGATCGATCCGAAGGCTGTATGTAAGTAAGGCGCCCTGTGCGTGATAGCGCCCGGTTGCTGTGATATACAATATTCCACACACAGTATTAGTCAAGCGTATTCGAAATCTCGGAAACCCTGTATTGCACTGCAGCATGCCCCCACGGCGTCGTGAACAGCGTTCCACGACCGATAATGCTGCACCGCAAACAAGCTAAAAGTGCGGGTATCACCACACATCCCCAGCTAAACATCCGCTTAATTCTCCAACTCGGCGGTCGTCCGGAAACGACTATTGTTCTCCGTGAAATGTGATATATCATATTTCAGCGCGTAGTTTGGAGGATGTCAACGACTGCGCGCTCATTCCCATCAGAGGACAGGAGACGCAATGAACATCCACGAATATCAGGCGAAGGCGCTGCTGCGAAAGTACGGCGTTGCCGTGCCCCAGGGCCGGGTCGCGTTTTCGGCGCAGGAAGCGACGGACGCGGCCAGGGCGCTCGGCGGCGCCGTATGGGTCGTGAAGTCGCAGATCCACGCGGGAGGGCGCGGCGCCGGGCGCTTCACCAACGACCCCGACGGCAAGGGCGGCGTGCGGGTCGTGAAATCGGTCGAGGACGTCGGCGCGAACGCGCAGAAGATGCTGTCGTCGGTGCTGGTCACGAAGCAGACCGGGCCGGCGGGAAAGGAAGTGAAGCGCCTCTATGTCGAAGAAGGATGCGACATTGCGCGCGAGCTGTATCTCGGCATGCTCGTCGATCGCGCGACCTCGCGCATCACGATCATGGCGTCCACCGAGGGCGGCATGGAGATCGAGGAGGTCGCGCATCACTCGCCTGAGAAAATTCTCAAGGTCGCGATCGATCCGGCCACGGGCCTGCAGCCATTTCACACGCGCGAGGTCGCGTTCGGGCTCGGGCTGACCGGCAGGCAGGTCGGCGCGGCGTCGAAGTTCATCGGCGCGCTGTATCAGGCGTTCGTCGACCTGGATGCGTCGATCGTCGAAGTGAATCCGCTCGTCGTGACGCGCGCGGGCGACGTGATCGCACTCGACGCCAAGCTCAATTTCGACGACAACGCCCTCTTCCGGCATCCCGACATCGAGGCGCTGCGCGACGAGGACGAGGAAGATCCCGCCGAAATCGAGGCGGCGAAACACGGCCTGAACTACGTGAAGCTCGACGGCAACATCGGCTGCATGGTGAACGGCGCGGGCCTCGCGATGGCAACCATGGACATCATCAAGCTCTATGGCGGCGAACCGGCCAATTTCCTCGACGTCGGCGGCGGCGCGACGCAGGAGCGCGTCTCGACGGCGTTCAAGCTGATCCTGCGCGATCCGAAAGTCGAAGGGATTCTGGTCAACATCTTCGGCGGCATCATGCGCTGCGACGTGATCGCGCAGGGCGTGGTCGCGGCCGCGCGCGAAGTGGACCTGCACGTGCCGCTCGTCGTGCGCCTCGCCGGCACGAACGTGGACGCCGGCCGCGAAATCCTGCGCACCTCCGGCCTCACGATCATTCCCGCCGACAACCTCGCCGATGCCGCCGACAAGATCGTCGGCGCCGTCGCCGCCGCACGCCACTGAAAGGATCGCACCATGAGCGTATTGATCGACAAGAACACCAAGGTGATCTGCCAGGGCTTCACCGGTGCGCAGGGCACGTTCCACTCCGAGCAGGCGATCGCCTACGGCACGAAGATGGTCGGCGGCGTCACGCCGGGCAAGGGCGGCACGACGCATCTCGATTTGCCGGTATTCGACACCGTCGCGGATGCCGTCTCGAAAACGGGCGCCGATGCGTCCGTGATCTACGTGCCGCCGCCGTTCGCCGCCGATGCGATTCTCGAAGCCATCGACGCCGAAGTGCCGTTCATCGTCTGCATCACGGAGGGCATTCCGGTGCTCGACATGCTGCGCGTGAAGCGTGCGCTCGCCGGGTCGGCGAGCCGGCTCGTCGGGCCGAACTGCCCGGGCGTCATCACGCCGGGCGAATGCAAGATCGGCATCATGCCGGGGCATATCCACCAGCCGGGGAAGATCGGCGTGGTGTCGCGCTCGGGCACCCTCACCTATGAAGCGGTCGCGCAGACGACGGCCGCCGGGCTCGGCCAGACGACCTGCGTCGGCATCGGCGGCGATCCAGTGAACGGGACGAATTTCATCGATTGCCTCGAACTGTTCCTCGCCGACGACGCCACCGAAGGCATCATCATGATTGGCGAAATCGGCGGGTCGGCGGAGGAAGAAGCGGCGCAGTTTCTCAGGGACGCGCGCACGAAAAAGCCGGTGGTCGGGTTCATCGCGGGAACGACGGCGCCGCCCGGGCGCCGCATGGGCCACGCGGGCGCGATCATTTCGGGCGGGTCGGGCACTGCGAGCGCGAAGATCGACGCGATGAAGGCGGCGGGCATCCATGTCGCGGATTCGCCCGCGGCGCTCGGGGAAACGATGCTGCGAGCGATGCGCTGACGCGCGGCGCGCACGCGCAAACGCGCAAACAAAAGGCCGCCCGGCGATCACGCCGGGCGGCCTCCACTAATGACTATCCGCGGAAACCGGGAAGCGGCTGCGGCGTCAATCCAGAAAGTCGCAGTTCGCCTCGACGAACGCGGCCAGGTCGAGCGAATGCTGCCTGACAAGCCGTTCGACCAGTTCCGTGTCGCGCTTCTCCAGCGCTTCGATGATGTTCATGTGGTCGACGATCGAGCGCGATGCGCGGTCGCTCTGCGAGATCGTCATCTTCCGGATCGCGCGCACGTGCACGAAGATGTTCTTGATGGTGTCGAAAATGATCTGCGACTTGGCGAGCTGAACGATCGCCTGATGAAACGCGATGTTCGCCTCCGAGTACTCGTCGATATGTTCCGCCGGCGTGCTGTCGCGGAAGCTGTCGAACATGTGGCGCAACCGGGCGATTTCCTCGTCGCTTGCGCGCTGCGTGGCAAGGCGCGCGGCCATGCTCTCGAGCGCCGCCCACATGTGGATCATTTCGACGATTTCACGCTTCGTCTTGCGCAATATGTATACGCCCCGCCGCGGCACCGTGCGGAGGAACCCCTCCTGCTCGAGCAGCGTCATCGCTTCGCGAATCGGCGTGCGGCTTACGCCGAGCGCCTCGGTCAGTTCCTTTTCGTCGAGCCGGATCTCTTCGCGCGAGCGATAGATATCCGCTTCGGCGATAGCCTGCCGCAGTTTCGCGTACGCCTGGTCGCGCAGCGAAACCGTGGCATTGATCGGCTCCAGCGAAAGCGTCAGCCCGTTCGGACGGACGTCGGGTCTATCTACAGATTGAGTATCAGATGGCATTGATCGCTTGATTTCCCAAGTTCGGCCGGCCGGCGCTTACTTGCTTGCCCGAACCACCGTTCTGATCGTCCGCCGCCAGACCGGCAAACCGACCATGTTCCTGTGCGCGCTGCAGCATGGGCTGCGGCACTGCCGATGCAATCATAAACGTAACGCTCACACCAGTGGCCACCAACGCGATACCAAAAACAATCAACATTGCGATGCTCATTTGAAGACTCCGGGTAAGTACCTAAGAGACTCCAGTATATGTTGCGTCGCAGCAGGACGCAACATATTTTGCATCTTGTATATCAGAAACCACAGCGGCGGCTTAATTCCAGTTTAGGCCGCTTTTTGCGTTTCCGTCAGGGGTCGAGGCTGGGCCGTTCCCTGGTTGACGGCCTCGCGCAGCTTGATCAATGCGAGGACCGCATCGATCATCGGGGTGTCGACTTTGACCAGCCGGCCGATCTCCTGCACGACGCTCATCAGCGGATCGATCTCCATCGGGCGGCCGGCTTCGCAGTCCATCAGCATCGAGGTCTTGTGCGCCCCCACCGCGCCCGCGCCGTTGATGCGCTTTTCCACGTCGACGCGGAAATTCACGCCGATCTTGTCGCCGATGTCCTTCGCCTCCAGCATCATCGCCTTCGACAGCGCGCGGGTGCCCGGATCGCTCGTGAGCACGTCGAGCGTGGCGTGCGTGAGCGCGCTGATCGGGTTGAAGCACAGGTTGCCCCACAGCTTCAGCCAGATTTCGTCGCGGATATTCTCGCGCATCGGTGCTTCCATGTCGGCGGCGGCCATGATGTCGTGGAACGCCTGCAGGCGCGGCGTGATCTTGCCGTTCGGCTCGCCGATCGGAAACTTCTTGCCGTAGACGTGCTTGATCACGCCCGGTTCCGAGATCTCGGCCGCGGGCAGCAGCACGCAGCCGATCGCGCGCTCCGGTCCGAGCACGTTCCACTGCTTGCCGCCCGGATCGACGCTTTGCAGCGTCGTGCCGGCGAACTCGCCGCCGTGCTCGTGGAAATACCAGTAAGGCAGGCCGTTGACCGCGGTGACCACGGCCGTGTCGGGACCGAGGAGCGGCGGCATCAGATCGACCACGCCCGGCACCGAGTGCGCCTTCAGCGCGATGATCACGTAGTCCTGCGGCCCGAGCTCCGCCGGGTTGTTGGTACAGCGCACCTTGACGGTGTGTTCCTCGCCGTCGACTTGCAGGCGCACGCCGTTTGCCTGCATCGCCGCGAGATGCGGCCCGCGCGCGACGAAGCTCACCTCCGCTCCCGCCCGCGCCAGTTGCGCGCCCATGTATCCGCCGATTGCTCCAGCGCCATATACGCAGATCTTCATGCTCGTCTCCTAAGGGTGTTTATAGCCGTCTGATATACAACATACTACATTCCGTATTGCCGTAGAACAAGGTGAAATGTGGTCCCGGAAACGCCGATTTTCGGGGTCCGCGGCGGGCCGCGAATTAAGGAAAATCTCGCTTCAATCCGTTGCTGCGCGCGGTGCGCGCGCGTTGTCCCACGCGGGTTTCGCGCGGGTCGGGTCGGTCAGGAGGGTGTTCGTTGCACGGTGCGCGCGGCGGGTAAAAGCCGCTCACCGGGAGCCGCCGGCGTCCGGACCTGGGCGTGTCCGGATGCGGCGGATTTCGCTATGAGAAATCGAATCGCACGTTGTTGCGATGAGCGCGGCGCGGGGGAAAATCGGACCTTCGAGGAAGGTCCGCGCGCCTTGCCGGAACGGTGCGGATGAGAAACCGCGGGAACTACAGGACCTGCAGAAACGACAGGGCCAAACGAACTATCAGGCTTCGACGGCCTGAGGCGCGCTCTTGCGCAAATCAGCCGACGACGCGACGAAATGCGCCCACACGCTCGCCGCACCCGGCCGCAGCGCGCGGCTGCGGCGCCGCACGAGCATGACCGTGCGGGCGACATCCGGTGCAAGCGCGACCGGCCGCACGCGCGATCCGGCGGCGGCACACGCATGCATCGGCATCACGCCGATGCCGAGCCCGGCCTCCACCATCTGCGACACCGCCGGCGCCTGCGCGAGCCGTTGCCGCGTCGCACCGGCGACGTCGTACATCGCGAGCGCCCGGTCGATGGCCGCGTGGCTGCTGGTGTCGTCGTCGAGAACGAGGAGCGTCGCGCCGCGCAGCTCGTGCCAGCGCACACTCGCGCGCGCCGCAAACGGATGCCCCGCGGGCACCGCCGCGCACAGCGAATCGGTGAAAAGCGGCTCGGCGACCAGTTCGTCCAGGTTCTCCGGCCCGATCACGATGCCCACGTCCACCTCGCCCGAGCGCACCAGTTGCAGCACGGCGCTCTGCGGCTTGTCGACCAGCGCAACCGAAATATCGGGATAGATCGCCCGGCACGACGCGAGGAGCGCCGGCAGCACGCTTGCGGTCAGGCTCGAACTGCTCGCGAGCTGCACGATGCCGGGCTCGCTGCCGTCGCCGGGGCGCGGCCGCAGCGTCGCCTCCAGTTCCTCGACGAGCGGCGCCACCCGCGCGAGCAGCTTGCGGCCGGTGTCGGTGAGCGCGACCTGGCGCGTGGTGCGATCGAAGAGCCGCAGCTCGAGTTCGTCTTCGAGTTCCCGGATGCTGCGGCTCACCGCGGACTGCGTGACGCCGAATTCGTCGCCCGCCCGCGTGAAGCTGCGGTGCCGTGCGAGCGTGACGAACAGTCTCAACTGATGCAGCGAAACGCTCAATGCCTTGCTGACATGCGCTTCCCCGGCCGAACAATCGCGCATGTCATGCCCTCTCATTGTGCGGAAGAATTGCGCGTCGCTTCGGGCCAGCCGCTCGACTGATACGAGGCGTCGATCGAGCCCGACGATTGCGCAACGGAATTTTCGATCCAGCGTTTTCTCATCGGTGCGAGGACGAACTTCGCGCACAGCCCCGCCGCGATCGAAATGACGGCAGCCGTGATGAACACCGCGTTCCACGAGCCGATCGCGGACAGCACCGAGGCGAGCGGCACCAGCATCGACGCCGTTCCCTTCGCCGTGTACAGCGTGCCGGCGTTCGCCGCCGCGTACTTGCCGCCGAACGTGTCGGCGCAGGTCGCCGGGAAGATCGAGAAGATCTCGCCCCAGCAGAGGAAGGTCATCGCCGCGAAGAACATGAAGAGATACGGGTTGTGGCCGAACTCCATCAGGCCCAGCAGCGCGACGCCCTCGCCGAGAAAGATGATGAACATCGTGTTCTCGCGGCCGATCTTGTCCGAGACGAAGCCGCAGAGCGGCCGCGTGAAGCCGTTGCACAGGTTGTCGATGGACAGCGCCATCGTGAGCAGCGGCAGCGTCACGCCGAGCAGGTTGATCGGCATCTTCGCGAAGCCGTACTCCTTCGCGATCGGCCCGAGCTGCGCCGTGGCGATCACGCCGCCCGCCGCGACGAACACGAACATCAGGTACATCACCCAGAAGAGCGGCGAGCGCACCATCTGCCCGGTCGTGTAGTCGACCTTCGTCGCGAACACGCGTTTCGCGGCGCCCGCGCTCACCGGCGGCTTCGGACGCACGAGCATCAGCGCGAGCAGGAAGATGCAGACGCCCTGGAAGATGCCGAAGAACATGAACGCGTGCTCGTAGCCCGAGCTCTGGATCATGTTGGAAATCGGAATCACGGTGACGGCCGCGCCCGCGCCGAAGCCCGCGGCCGTCAGGCCCGCCGCGAGGCCGCGCTTGTCCGGAAACCACTTGAGCGCCGTGCCGACGCACGTGCCGTAGACACAGCCCGCGCCCACGCCCGCGATCACCGCGGCGATATAGAGATGGACGAGGCTCGTGGCGTGAGCGTCGATGACCCAGCCGAGCGCGGCGCAGATCGAGCCGCCGATCACGACGGGCCGCGGGCCGAACTTGTCGACGAGCCAGCCTTCGACGGGAACCAGCCATGTTTCGGTGACGATGAATATGGTGAACGCGGTCTGGATCGCCGCCTGACCCCAGTGGTGCTTCGCATCCATTGGTACGACGAATAGCGTCCACGCGTACTGCAGATTGGCGACGAGCCCCATGCAGATGATGCCGATCGCCAGTTGAATCCAGCGGTTGTGGTGACGGCCGAGCGGATGCCCGGGCGCGACCGTGCCTGCGTTTGCCATGTCTGTCTCCGTTTTTCAGTTTTCAGCGCTCGTGCGGCGCTTGTGGCACTGCAAAATCACCGGCGCATTGTGCCGGTGCATAAAAGGTCGGTCTGTCAGGGAAAATGCTCAAGCCACGCGGCGCGGGCAGGCGGCCGCAAGGCAGACGGGGCGAAAGAGATCAACCGGTTGCGAACATCCGCGGATGGCCATCGAAGGATCATTGTCAGGCGATTCCCAAGGTCCGAAGAAACCCGGAGGTGATGCCGTTTTTCTTCACTGCTTGCACCGCGCGTGGCCGGCGCTCATGGGCGAGCGTGACCGAAAACGGCGATGAACCATGTGCGGCTTACTACAAACGCCGGACGTGAAAGCATCGTGGGGGAGAAAAACGATTAAGGAAAGTTAGAAAAAATTATTGTATAAGTTAGCTATCGTGAATGGATGGAGGACGTTTGCCGTGATGCGCAATGCCACGCTGCGACAGTTGAAGATCTTCGAAACTGTCGCCCGCCGCCTCAGTTTCTCGCGCGCAGCCGAGGAACTGTACCTCACGCAGCCCGCGGTTTCGACGCAGGTGAAGCAACTGGAGGAACACGCGGGGCTCCCGCTTTTCGAGCAGCTCGGCAAGAAAATCTACCTGACGCCGGCCGGCGACGAGATGCTGCATTACAGCCGCGCCATCCTCGAGCAGTTCCGCGAAGCCGACGACGCCATGGCGCGCCTGAAAGGCATTTCCGGCGGCACGCTCAACGTCGCGGTGATCAGCGCGGGCGACTACTTCTTCCCGCGTCTGCTCGCCGCCTTCACGAAGCGCAATTCGGACGTCCGCCTGAACCTTGCGGTGCACAACCGCGAGGAACTGCTGCACCAGCTGACCGACAATCTCACCGATCTCGCCGTGATGGTCCGTCCCCCAAAGGACATGGACACCGAGAACATCTCCTTCGCGCCGCATCCCTACGTGATCGTGGCGCCGCCGGATCATCCGCTCGTCGGCAAAAAGGACATTCCGCTGGAGTCGCTCGCGGGCGAGCCGTTCATCGTCCGCGAAAAGGGCTCGGACACGTGGAATTCGATGGAGGAAGGCTTCGCCGGGCGGCTGCCCAACCTGAACGTCGCGATGGAGATCACCAGCACCGAAACGATCAAGCAGGCGGTGATCGCGGGCATGGGCATCAGCTTTCTCTCCGCGCACACCATCAGCATGGAACTGCAGGTCGGCAAGCTGGCCGTGCTCGATATCGCGGGCTTTCCCGTGATGCTCAGCTGGTTCCTCGTCCACCGGAACAACAAGCGGCTGCCGCCCGTCGCGGTGGCGTTCAAGGAATTCCTGATCGAAGAAGGCGCGGCGCAGATCGAAGCGATCACCCACATCGGCGCGGAGACGGGCAAGCCAAACATATAAAGTTTTCTCTATAATAAGTCGAAAAAACTTTAACTATCCTATATGGGTTGATTTTCCTATCCTGTTTTCAAGCCCCCACGGCCATCCAGGAGACGGACATGACCCACGCAACTCACAGCGACGACCGCGAAGTGCAGGCACAACTGTGCGCTTACAACAGCGCATTCGAAGAACTCGATCTGATGTTCCGCTGGGACACGGACACGTATCGTTCGCTGGCTTCGGCCGACAGCGACTACGGAAGAATCGCGCAATACATCGAAACGCATTGCCCGCATCTGTTGAAGGCGTACAGCGCCGAATTCCTCTGCCAGGCGATCGTCGACAAGAAGAACGCCGCAATGGAAGCGTGCCGCGCCAACACCGTGCAATACGTCGACAGCACGCGCCGCGCACGCCTCTGGCGCGCACGTCACGAAAACGCCGCGCACGCCTGAACACACGCGACGCGGCACAAAAGGGCGGCCCGGGTTTCCCGGCCGCCCTTTTTCGTTGCTGCTCGCTTCACTTCAGGGCGTGAGCGACACCCAGACGCTCTTCGGCTCCGTGAAGTTCTGGATCGCGACGTCGCCATGCTCGCGGCCGAAGCCCGAGTCGCCCGAGCCGCCCCATGGCAGGCGCACGTCGGTATAGCCGTACGTGTTCACCCACACCGTGCCCGCGCGCGATTCCGACGCCATGCGGTGCACCCGCCCGATGTCCGCGCTCCACACGCCCGCCGCCAGGCTGTAGGCCGTGCCGTTGGCGATGCGCAGCGCGTCAGCTTCGTCGTCGAACGGAATCACGCTCGCCACCGGGCCGAAGATTTCCTCCTGGGAAATGCGCATCTCGTGCTCGACGTTCGCGAACACCGTCGGTTCAACGAAAAACCCGCGGTCGCCCACGCGCCGCCCGCCCGTGACGAGCGACGCGCCCTCGCCCTTGCCGATGTCGACGTAATCGAGCACCGTCTTCATCTGCCTGGCGGAAATCAGCGGCCCCATCGCGGTTTCGCGCTGCGACGGGTCGCCGAGCTTGATCGCCTGCGCGCGCTGCGCCAGCAATTCGACCGCCTGGTCGTACACCTCGCGCTGCACCAGCACGCGCGAGCCCGCCGAGCAGACCTGGCCCGCGTTGAAGAAGATGCCGGACGCGGTGGCGCGCACGGCGTTGTCGAGATTGGCGTCGGCGAAAATCACGTTGGCCGATTTGCCGCCAAGCTCCAGCGTCACGCGCTTGAAGTTGCCCGCCGCGCCTTGCAGGATGCCGCGCCCGACCGACGGCGAGCCGGTGAACGTCACCTTGTCGATGCCCGGATGCGCAACGAGCGCATCGCCGACAACCGAGCCCTTGCCCGTCACGATGTTCAGCACGCCCGGCGGCACGCCCGCTTCGAGCGCGAGCCGCCCGATCATCAGCGCCGAGAGCGGCGTGATCTCCGCGGGCTTGACGATCAGCGTGCAGCCGCACGCGAGCGCGGGCGCGATCTTCCACATGCCGATCATCAGCGGAAAATTCCAGGGCACGATCGCCGCGACCACGCCGACCGGCTCGCGCACTGTATACGTGAGCGCATCGGGGCGCGCGGGCACGACCTGGCCGTTGATCTTGTCGCACCAGCCGGCGTAATAGGCGAGCGTATCGATGGCGGCGGGCACGTCCTGCCGCTGCACGCCCGCGATCGGCTTGCCGGCGTCCAGGCTTTCGACGGCGGCGAGTTCGTCCTGATTTGCCCGCAGCAGCTCGGAAAACCGCATCAGGATACGGCCGCGCTCGGCGGCGCGAATCGCGTTCCACGGCTTGAGCGCGCCGCGCGCGACCTGCACCGCGCGGTCGACATCCGCGGACGTCCCCTGCGCTACGCGCGCGATCGGCGCCTCGGTCGCCGGATCGAGATTGACCGAATACTCGCCGCCGCCCGGCGGCACCGATTCGCCCCCGATCAGCAAGTCGTAGCGCTTCAGATCCGTATTGTTTTCCATTGCCTGTCTCCTTTAACGCGATAGATCGCTTTCATGCTGGCGGAGAAGATGCATAAACGATAGCAAAAGGTTTTTATCGTCAGCATAAGGCATATGCTATATCCGACGACGCACACCGGCGCCGGTCCACTCCGCGCACCATGCACTGACTATACGCATCCGCCGTGAAATGTTCAGGCAGCGGGCATGGCGCTTCGGCAAGGCATCTCGATCGCAGCGAATTCAATGCCCGCCGCTCATGCGCTCGTTCGTGACGTCTTTCGCCGCGAGCGCCGCGTTGATCGCGCGGGGAAAACCGGCGTAAGCGGCCATCTGGATCACCGTCTCGACGAGCTGTTCCGTCGTGCCGCCCACGTTCAGGAAGCCATGCATGTGCACCTTGAGTTGCGGGGTGGCCGTGCCGAGCGCGGCGAGGGCCGCGACGGTAACCAGTTCGCGCGAGACGAGATCGAGGCCCGCTCGCGTGTAGATTTCGCCGAAAGCGAACTCAATGACGAAACGACCGAGATCCGGCGCGATGCCGTTCAGCGACTCGATCACGCGCTCGCCCACGGCGCCGTCGATCGCGCGCAGGCAGGCGAGGCCGCGGTCGTAGCGATTGCCGGGCGTCTGCGTCTGCGTCGCGACGGCGCCGGGCGCCACGCCCCGCTCCCCGAACACGTCCTTCGTCACGAGGATGCCGTTCACCGCGGCAGGAAATCCCGCGTAGACGACCAGATGCGTCATCAGCTCGACGATTTCAGCCGGCGTGCAGCCGACATTCAGCGCCCCCGCGACATGAAAGCGCAACTGCGGCTCGAGCCCGCCCATCGCCGCAAGCGCCGCCACGGTGACGAACTGCCGTTGCCGCAGATCGAGCGCGGGCCGCGAGTAGATGTCTCCGTAGACGAATGCGATCGTCATCGTCGCCAGGTCGGGTGCGATGTCGCGCAATGCGCCGATAATCGACGGCTGCTCCGTTGCCTCGACCATGCCGATCTGACGCAGGCCGCGCGTCAGTGCGCTCGTGGGGTTCATCGTGGTGTCGTTCATGCTGGGCCTCGCCGGTTGGTTCAGGGTTGGCTGGCGTCGTGGCCAGCGTCGACGCAACGATAAGTCCGCACGGCACGCACGCGCCAATTCCTTCGGCGTGATACCTTTTTCGTATCACATCGATCCGAACGCGTTCATGGAACTGTGGCAACTGAGATATTTCGTGGCGGTGGCCGAGGAATCGAGCTTCCGGCGCGCCGCCGAGCGGCTTTCGATCACCCAGCCGCCCCTGACGCGGCAGGTCCAGGCGCTGGAAGAAGTCGTCGGCGCGCGTCTCTTCGACCGCGACCGCGGCGGCGTGGCGCTGACAGCCGCGGGCAGCCACTTCCTCGCTGAAGCGCGCGAGTTGCTGGCAAGCGCCGATGCGATGCTCGCCCGCGTGCGGGAGCGGACGACGCGGCGCGTCGAGTTGCGGCTCGGCATCACGACGGTGCTCGACGCCGCGCTCTTCACGTGGCTCGCACCCGCTCTCGAAAAGCGCGCGCCGGGGCTGCGGCTCGTGCAGAAGCGCCAATACTCGCAGCAGTCGGTGGCCGACATCCGGCGCGGCGCGCTCGATGCAGCGCTGATCGGTCTGCCCTCGGCGACGGCCGACCTCATGGTGCAGCGCCTCTTCGCCGATCCGCTCGTCGCCGCGCTGCCGGAGCGGCATCGCCTGAGCAAGCGCCGCCGGATCTCGCTCCTCGAACTGCGCGATGACCGGCTCTTCTGGCCCGAGCGGCGCCTGAATCCGGCTTACCACGATCACTTCGAGAAACTGTTTCGCGCGCTGCGCTTCGACCCGCAGCGACTGCCGGAGCCCGCGGATCATCATGTGCTGCTGGGGCTGATCGCCGATGCGCAGGGCGTCGCGCTGATTCCCGCATCGCTCAAGACGATTGCGCGGGAAGGTGTGGTGTACCGGCGGCTGAAGGAAGAGCCGGAGCTGAAGATCGAGGTGGCGATCGCGTATGCGCCGCAAGCGGATAACGCCGCGCTCGGGCTGCTGCTGGACGTGCTCAAGGCACGCTACGAGGGAAAGCTGGTGGGCCGGGTGGGACTCGAACCCACTATCGGTCGATTATGAGTCGACAGCTTATACCAATTAAGCTTCCGGCCCTTGGGCAGAAAAGGGCAAAAAGAAAGCGCCGGGCGGCGCTTTCTTCGATACATCGGATCATTGCGCTTGCTTCGCGAGGGTTGCGAGTTTGCCTCACAACGCCTCGCAAGACAAGAGCCGGTCAGTTCCCTTCGAGGAACGACTTCAGCTTGTCCGAGCGGCTCGGATGACGCAGCTTGCGCAGCGCCTTCGCTTCGATCTGACGAATCCGCTCACGCGTCACGTCGAACTGCTTGCCGACTTCCTCGAGCGTATGGTCCGTGCTCATCTCGATACCGAAGCGCATGCGCAGCACCTTCGCTTCGCGCGGCGTGAGCGAATCGAGCACGTCCTTCACCACGTCGCGCATGCTGGCGTGCAGCGCGGCGTCGGCCGGGGCGACGGTGTTCGTGTCCTCGATGAAATCGCCGAGATGCGAATCGTCGTCGTCGCCGATCGGCGTTTCCATCGAGATCGGCTCCTTCGCGATCTTCATGATCTTGCGGATCTTGTCTTCCGGCATTTCCATCTTTTCGGCAAGCGTTGCCGGATCCGGCTCGAGGCCGGTTTCCTGCAGGATCTGCCGCGAAATCCGGTTCATCTTGTTGATCGTCTCGATCATGTGAACCGGAATCCGGATGGTGCGCGCCTGGTCGGCAATCGAACGCGTAATCGCCTGGCGAATCCACCACGTCGCGTACGTCGAAAACTTGTAGCCGCGGCGATATTCGAACTTGTCCACCGCCTTCATCAGGCCGATGTTGCCTTCCTGGATCAGGTCGAGGAACTGCAGGCCGCGGTTCGTGTACTTCTTCGCAATCGAAATCACGAGACGCAGGTTTGCTTCCGTCATTTCGCGCTTCGCCTGGCGCGCCTTCAGTTCGCCCGCCGCCATCTGGCGGTTGGTTTCCTTCAGGTCCTTGAGCGGCAGCACGACGCGCGCCTGCAAGTCGAGCAGACGCTGCTGCTGTTCGCGGATCGCCGGAATGTTGCGCTCGAGAATCGCGCTGTACCCGTGGCCTTCCGCGACGACTTTGTCCGACCAGTCGAGATCCGTCTCATTGCCCGGGAAACGGGCAATGAACTCGGCGCGCGGCATGCCGCACTTGTCGACGACCGTGTGCAGGATCTGCCGCTCGACCTGGCGCACTTCATCCACCTGCGCGCGCAGCGTGTCGCACAGGCGCTCGACGGTGCGCGCGGTGAAGCGGATCGACATCAGTTCGGTCTGGATGGCTTCCTGCGCCTTCAGATACGCCTTCGACTTGTAGCCTTCCTTCTCGTAGGCGCGGCGCATCTTGTCGAACCACTCGCTGATCAGCGAGAACTTTTCGAGCGACGCGCGCTTGAGCGCTTCGAGCTGAGCGGCGTTGGCATTTGCCTGGGCGGTGCCTTCGTCCTCTTCTTCCTCGTCGTCGCTCTCTTCTTCCGCCTCGTCCTCTTCCTCGCTTTCGATCGCTTCCGCTTCCTGCTCGGAGAAACCGTCGGCGTCGGCGGCGTTTGGATCGATCAGGCCGTCGACGAGTTCGTCCACGCGCGTCTCTTCGTTCTGCACGCGCTCGGCCATCGCGAGGATGTCCGCGATCGTGGTCGGGCAGGCGGAGATCGCCATGACCATGTGCTTCAGGCCGTCCTCGATCCGCTTCGCGATCTCGATTTCGCCTTCGCGCGTGAGCAGCTCGACCGTGCCCATTTCGCGCATGTACATGCGCACCGGGTCGGTCGTGCGGCCGAATTCGGAATCGACGGTCGACAGCGCGACTTCGGCCTCTTCCTCGACTTCGTCGTCGGAGGAGGCGGCGGGTGCGTTGTCGTTCAGGAGCAGCGTTTCCGCGTCGGGCGCCTGCTCGTAGACCGCGACGCCCATGTCGTTGAACGTGCTGATGATCCCTTCGATCGCTTCGGTTTCCGCGAAGTTGTCAGGAAGGTGGTCGTTGATTTCCGCGTACGTGAGGAAGCCGCGCTCCTTGCCGAGCTTGATCAGCGCGCGCAGTTTCGAGCGGCGCTCTTCGAGCTCTTCAGCCGTGCCGGGCGCGGCCGAGGCAAACGCATCCTTCAGCAGCGCCTTTTCCTTCGCGCGGCGGTCACGCGCCTTCACCTTTTCGACCTTGGCCACAGGAGCGGCGACAGGCTCGGGGTTTTGCGTTGCGTCGTCTTCGACGGGTACTTCGTTCAGCTTTTTCGTCATGGAGTTCGCCGTACCGGCTTTAGTCTCGACTCGCGGCTGCTGGACGACAGCCGATGGAACCGTGGATACTGAATTTGCGCGCGCTGCTTCGTCCTGCGTGCCCCCTGGGGTCGTATTGCGGGTCCCGCCCAATCCTGCGATGTCCACCCTCAATAGCAGCCGCTTCCCTTGCGCCCGTCTGTTCGTCTGCGTGCCTGTCTGCCTGTTCCAGCAGCTTTTCCGGCGATCTCGCGGCTTTCACCGCGGTTGCCGGCGCTGTCCTCGCAGCCGATTCAGCCTGCGCGCTCTTCCTGATGCAGGGCGCGGCCCGGGCCCTCGACGCTCCAGGGAGAAAAGCTGACCGACTGTGGGCCACTGCCCGTTTCGGCTCGTCCGAGCCGTGTTGTGTCGCTTCATTCCCGCCAGAAGTCTTCGCCATTGCCTTATTCGCCTGCCGCTCACCGACGTCTACCGACTCGCTGATGCACCTTGTGCTCATTGAACCTCTCATCAGTTTCATGACTGCAGCGCACGCTCCAGCTCATGTTTCAACTCATGCTTCAAATGAGGTACCGCACAGGAAAACAAACCAAAAAACAACTTGCTGAAAACCTTTTATTATAGCACCGGGGTTCAGCTCTCCCGGCTCACTACCCGTGCCGCCTTGATTTGAGCAGCTTTGGCGGATAATTCCGAAAATTCAGCAACTTCCTCCGCCGAAAGCGTCGCCTGGCGCGCCAACTGATCCAGCCGGCTGCGGTAGCTGTCGTGACGCAGCTTCACCACAGTCCCCTGCAATTCTTCCGCGAGCAGCTTCTTCTGCTCGGCTACGCGTTCTGTCGCGCTTTCGTCGGCCGGGTCGCGCAGCAGCAGATCCCGCACATTTTCATCATAGGCGAGAATTTCCTGGAAGATATCCTCGTACGTGGGTGCATTTGCAGCGTTTCTCAACAGGTCCGACAGCATTTGGAACTCGGCGCTCTCGCCCAGCTCGCGTGCATGGCCGATGACCTCGCTGAATAATTCGCCGTGCTCCGTCATGGTCACGAGGGTCTGCTCGCTCTCGTGATCGAGCGCCTGGGCGATGCCCGGGTACATCACGAGATTGCGCAGCGCCCGCTGTTCCTGCCCCGTCACCCGCCTGCGCTCGCTCTTCGGCAGCGCGCTTCTGGCGACCGCCGCCGCGCGCGAATCGATGTCGCACAGCGCGGCGATCTCCGTGAACGGCGTGTCGAGCCGATCCGCCAGCATGTGCAGGATCTGCACCCGCAGCGCATTGGCCGGCAGCGCCTGCAACAGGGGCTTCGCGTCGAACAGCGCCTTCGCGCGGCCTTCCGGCTGGTCGAGGTCCTTGTCGTTCAGCACCTCGTTCAGCAAAAACTGTGACAGCGGCATCGCCCGGTCGACCTGCTCGCCGAAGCCGTCGGCGCCGAATTCGCGCACGTAGCTGTCCGGATCGTGCTCCTTCGGCAGGAACAGGAAACGGACCGTGCGGTTGTCGGCGGCGTGCGGCAAGGCGGCTTCCAGCGCGCGGCGCGCGGCGCGCCGTCCGGCCGAATCGCCGTCGAAGCTGAACACCACGGTATCCGTCTGGCGAAAGAGCTTCTGGACGTGCACCGGCGTGCAGGCCGTGCCAAGCGTCGCCACGGCGTTCGCAAACCCGAGTTGCGCGAGCGCGACGACATCCATATACCCTTCGACGACGAGCACATACCCCAGTTCGCGAATCGCAAGACGCGCCTCGAAAAGGCCGTAAAGCTCGCTGCCCTTGCTAAATAGCGGCGTTTCCGGGGAATTCAAATACTTCGGCTCGCCGCTGTCGAGCACGCGGCCGCCGAAGCCGATCACGCTGCCTTTCACATTGCGGATGGGGAACATGACGCGCTCGCGGAAGCGGTCGTAGCGGCGCGGCTGGCCCTGCGCGTCGTTCTTCTCGCTGACGATCACGAGGCCGGCTTCGACGAGGTTGTCGTTGCGATAGTCGGGAAAGGCGGTTTCGAGATTCTGCCAGCCATCGGGCGCATAGCCGAGGCCGAAGCGCGCGGCGATTTCCCCCGTCAGGCCGCGCTTCTTGAGGTAGGCGATCGCGTTCGGCGCGCCGCGCAGCTGCTTGCGGTAGAAATCGCAGGCGGTCTGCATGACTTCGGTCAGCGCGACGCTCACCGCCTTGCTCGGCGCGCTCGCGTAGCCGTCGCCCGCGCCCCTGAACGACGACGGCTCCTGCGGCACGGTCAGTCCGACCGACTGCGCAAGTTCCCTGACGGCTTCCGGAAACGTGAGCCCGCTGTGCTCCATCAGGAAGCTGATTGCCGTGCCGTGCGCGCCGCAGCCAAAGCAGTGGTAGAACTGCTTGGTCGGGCTGACCGTGAACGACGGGCTCTTTTCGTTGTGGAACGGGCACAGGCCCATGAAGTTCGCGCCGCCCTTCTTCAACTGGACGAAGCGTCCCACCGTGTCGACGATATCGACGCGGTTGAGCAAATCCTGCAGGAACGCGTGCGGGATCACCGTGAAACGCGCTTACTTCGACAGCGCCGCTTTCACCTGCGCCGACACGGCCGTCATGTCGACACGGCCCGCGAGTTTCGGCTTGAGCACGCCCATCACCTTGCCCATGTCCTGCGGGCCGGCTGCGCCGGTTTGCGCCACCGCGGCCTGCACTTCGGCAACGATCTCCGCCTCGGACATCTGTTCCGGCATATAAGCAGA
>Ga0163162_10001402_pt1 | contig 22429 bp, 19 predicted proteins | sample S55metaG_FD_115310 | JGI IMG/M metagenome (GOLD analysis project Ga0163162, IMG submission 115310) | Switchgrass rhizosphere microbial communities from Kellogg Biological Station, Michigan, USA - S5-5 metaG | ecosystem: Host-associated > Plants > Roots > Rhizosphere > Soil | place: USA...
CAAAGTCGACGAGCAGTATCAGACCAGCGAGCCATCGATTCTGGCGCTGGGTGATGTTATCGGTCGTGTGCAACTGACGCCTGTGGCGCTGGCGGAAGGCATGGCCGTGGCGCGACGTCTGTTCAAGCCTGAGCAATACCGTCCGGTGGATTACAAGATGATCCCGACGGCGGTGTTCAGCCTGCCGAACATCGGCACGGTCGGTTTGACCGAGGAAGAAGCGCGCGAAGCGGGTCATGATGTGGTGATCTTCGAAAGCCGTTTCCGGCCGATGAAGCTGACCCTGACCGAGTGCCAGGAGAAGACGCTGATGAAGCTTGTGGTCGACGGCAAGACCGACAAAGTCCTCGGCTGCCACATGGTCGGCCCGGACGCAGGCGAGATCGTTCAGGGTCTGGCGATTGCGTTGAAGGCTGGCGCAACCAAGCGTGACTTCGACGACACGATCGGGGTGCACCCGACGGCCGCCGAAGAGTTTGTCACCATGCGTACGCCGGTCGGCGCTTAAGCGTCTTTCGGTTTGGCTGAGTCTGGCGCTGCCGCAACGGCAGTCGCCAGGCGCTGGCTTTCTTCCAGGCTTGCCTGAGCTTTACTCAGTTCCTTTTCCAGTGACTGGTTGAGCAGCGTCTGCTCCTCGACGCTCTGTTTGAGTGTCTGGCTTTCCAGGGTGGCTACGCGCAGGCGTTCCTGGAGGAGGGTGCGCTCACTGTCGACGCGGGTCGCTTGCTCCAGCAGTTGATCCTGACGCTGATTGCTCTGCTTGAGCTGATCCTGCAGCAAACTCAGTTCGCGCTGGGTGCCACGGTTCTCCGTGAGCAGGCGTTCGTTATCGCGGTGCAGTTGCGTGATCTCGTCCTGACGAACCAGTGCACTTTGCTGCGCCTGGCGCAACTCGGCCTGAATCTGCTGCACTTGCGCTTCGTGGCGGCTCTGTTCCTGCTCGCGCTGCTCTTTGCTGGCGTTGCGGTAGTGCTCCAGTGCGTCACGGGCATGCAGGTGTTTTTCTTCCAGCGAGCGGATCTGCTCGTCCTTGTCCTGCAAGCGCAATTCAAAGTCGGCCAATGCCTGATTCAGGCTGGCATTGCGGGTCTGCTCGGTTTGCAGCATTGAGCGGGTGTTGTTCAGCGCTTCGGACTCGCGCTCCAGTGCGGCACCTTGAATGTCGTGGTCGTGTTCGAGCTTTTCCAGTGCCTGGCGCGTTTGTTTCAGCTCCGACTCCAGTGCTTCGCGCTGTTCCTCGAACTGCTCGCGGGCTTGCTCGATAGGTTCCTGCGCCTGTTCTTTGAGGCGTTGGGCGAGGCGCGAGACGAGGGCGCTCAACTCGTCATCGATGGGTTCTGCCGAGGCTTCAATCGGCTGCGCGCCGTCATCCAGCTCTTTCAGATAGCGATGGATCGTGGTTTTCGAGCCGGTGTTGCCCATTTCAATGCGTACCGCATCGATGCTCGGGTGTTCGCCACGGGCGAGGATCGCTGTGCGCGCGATCTGCACCAGTGCTTTGGTAATGCCGCCACGGGCCATGTGAACTCCTACGATTACGTACTGTGGTACATGCCACTAAGGTACGCAGTGTACCATCTCAAAAATAAAGGTAAACCTTTGATAATCAAGACGCGGGATATACTGGTATTACCCAGTGTCAGTCGGCAAAATGCGCATCTGCATCCCCATATCAGTACGCCAGCGAGAAAACATCCCATGAGCGATCTGGATCGCTATCTGCAAGCAGCCACCCGCGATAACACCCGCCGCAGCTATCGCGCGGCCATCGAGCATTTCGAAGTGAAGTGGGGCGGATTCTTGCCAGCGACGGCCGATAGCGTTGCGCGTTATCTGGTGGCGCACGCCGAAGAGCTGTCGATCAATACGCTGAAACTGCGTCTGTCGGCGCTGGCGCAGTGGCACAACAGCCAAGGGTTTGCCGATCCGACCAAGGCGCCAGTGGTGCGCAAGGTCTTCAAAGGGATTCGCGCTCTGCACCCGGCGCAGGAGAAACAGGCCGAGCCGTTGCAGTTGCAGGATCTGCAGCGCGTCATCGATTGGCTTGAGCAGGAGGTGCAAACCGCGAAAGAGCAGCAGGATCGCCCGTTACTGCTCAAGGCTTACCGCGATCGCGCATTGATCCTGCTGGGATTCTGGCGTGGCTTCCGCAGCGATGAGTTGTGTCGTTTGCAGATTGAGCACGTGCAAGCGCACGCCGGCAAAGGCATCACGTTGTATTTGCCGCGCAGCAAGGGGGATCGGGAAAACCTCGGCCAGACCTATCAAGCGCCGGCGCTGCTCAAGTTGTGTCCGGTGCAGGCCTACATCGACTGGATCACTGAGGCAGCGCTGGTGCGTGGCCCGGTTTTTCGCAGCATCGACCGCTGGGGCAATCTGAACGAGGAGGGGCTGCACGCCAACAGCATCATTCCTCTGCTGCGTCAGGCGTTGCAGCGCGCGGGCATTGCCGCCGAAAATTACACCAGCCACTCGCTGCGCCGAGGCTTCGCGACTTGGGCGCATCAAAGTGGCTGGGATCTGAAATCGTTGATGAGTTATGTCGGCTGGAAGGATATGAAGTCCGCGATGCGCTATGTTGAAGCCAGCCCATTCCAGGGAATGGCTCGGATTACGGATAAACCGGCTTCGTCGTAGAGATCGTTTTCTTCTATTAATACAGTCAGCTAATAGCGAAAACAAATCAGCAGCATCAGGTTTGCCAATGAGCCATCCGTCGAGTGAGTGGGTAGGATTCACCCATCGAATTCACAACCACTGACGGAGAGTCATCAATGCCTATCATCAACAGCCAAGTAAAACCGTTCAAAGCTACCGCGTTCAAAAACGGCGACTTCGTTCAAGTCTCGGACGCTGACCTGAAAGGCAAGTGGTCGGTCGTGTTCTTCTACCCAGCCGACTTCACCTTCGTTTGCCCAACCGAGCTGGAAGACCTGGCTGACAACTACGCTGCATTCCAGAAACTGGGCGTAGAGATCTACAGCGTTTCCACCGACACCCACTTTGCCCACGCTGCCTGGCACAACACTTCGCCAGCCATCGGCAAAATCGAATACACCATGATCGGCGACCCGACCCACGCCATCTCCCGCAACTTCGACGTGCTGATCGAAGAAGTTGGCCTGGCTGACCGTGGCACTTTCGTGATCAACCCTGAAGGTCAGATCAAAATTGTTGAGCTGAACGATGGCGGCGTTGGCCGTGACGCTTCCGAGCTGCTGCGCAAGATCAAGGCTGCTCAGTACGTTGCTGCTCACCCAGGCGAAGTTTGCCCAGCCAAGTGGAAAGAAGGCGAGGCCACTCTGGCTCCGTCCCTGGACCTGGTCGGCAAGATCTAAGTCTGTGACACGCAACGCAGGGCGGTACGCCGCACCTTCTTAAGTACGCTGCACCGCCCCATAAAAATGCCCGGGCGAGATTCGCTCGGGCTTTTTTTTGCCTCAAATAAAGGAAATCGCCCGTATGTTGGACGCCAATCTTAAAGCCCAGTTGAAATCGTACCTGGAACGGGTCACCCAGCCGATCGAGATCGTTGCCTCCCTCGACGACGGTGCGAAATCCCGTGAAATGCTGGAACTGCTGAAAGACGTCGCCAGTCTTTCGAGCCAAATTACCTTGATCGACAGCGGTGACGATGCACGCAAGCCATCGTTCTCGATCAACCGCCCGGGCGCTGACATCAGTCTGCGTTTCGCCGGCATCCCGATGGGCCACGAATTTACTTCGCTGGTGCTGGCCTTGCTGCAAGTCGGTGGCCACCCATCGAAAGCCAGTGCCGAAGTGATCGAGCAGATTCGCTTGCTGAAAGGCGAGTTCAGCTTCGAAACCTACTTCTCGCTGTCCTGCCAGAACTGCCCGGACGTGGTCCAGGCACTGAACCTGATGGCCGTGCTCAACCCGAACATTCGCCACGTCGCCATCGACGGCGCGCTGTTCCAGGACGAAGTCAACGATCGCAAGATCATGGCTGTACCTAGCATCTACTTGAACGGTGAAAACTTCGGCCAGGGCCGCATGGGCCTGGAAGAGATTCTCGCCAAACTCGACACCGGCGCCATTGAGCGTCAGGCCGAGAAGATCAGCGCTAAAGAGGCCTTCGACGTGTTGGTTGTCGGCGGTGGCCCGGCCGGTGCTTCGGCAGCGATTTACGCTGCACGTAAAGGCATCCGCACCGGTGTTGCAGCTGAGCGTTTCGGCGGTCAGGTGCTCGACACCATGGCTATCGAGAATTTCATCTCCGTGCAGGAAACCGAAGGGCCGAAACTGGCCACGGCGCTGGAAGAACACGTCAAGCAGTACGACGTCGACATCATGAACTTGCAACGCGCCGACAAGCTGATCCCGGGCAAAAAAGGCGAGCTACATGAAGTCCGCTTCGCCAGCGGCGCGACCCTCAAAGCCAAGAGCGTGATACTGGCGACCGGTGCGCGCTGGCGTGAAATGAACGTGCCGGGCGAGCAGGAATACCGCAACAAAGGCGTAGCGTACTGCCCGCACTGCGACGGTCCGCTGTTCAAAGGCAAGCGTGTTGCAGTGATCGGCGGCGGTAACTCCGGCGTTGAAGCGGCCATCGATCTGGCCGGTATCGTCTCTCACGTAACGCTGTTGGAGTTCGACGTACAACTGCGCGCCGACGCCGTCTTGCAGCGCAAGCTGCACAGCCTGCCGAACGTCACTGTGATCACCAGTGCGCAAACCACTGAAGTCACCGGCAATGGCGAGAAGGTCAACGGGCTGCGCTACAAGGATCGCAGTACTGACGAGCTGCGCACCGTCGAGCTGGAAGGAATCTTCGTGCAGATCGGTTTGCTGCCGAACACCGACTGGCTGAAGGGCACCATCGAGCTGTCGCCGCGTGGCGAGATCATCGTCGATAACCGTGGTGAGACTTCGATCCCGGGTATTTTCGCTGCCGGCGACGTGACGACTGTGCCGTACAAGCAGATCGTGATTGCGGTGGGCGAGGGCGCCAAGGCTTCGCTGAGCGCTTTTGATCACTTGATCCGCACTTCGGCTCCGGCTTAAACGTCCAGCCAGAAATGAAAAAACCCGTGAGCGATCACGGGTTTTTTATTGCGTGTGAAAGCTGCCCCTCACCCCAGCCCTCTCCCGAGGGAGAGGGAGCCGACCGAGGTGTCTGGCGTTGTCCGTCCACCTGAAAGCGCCAGTCGATTATGGATTCAGCGCCAATCGTTAAGTCGGCGTAATTCTCCAATACCCCCCAATCAGCCCCTCTCCCGAGGGAGAGGGAGTCGACCGAGGTGTCTGGCGTTGTCCGTCGACCTGAACGATCCAGTCGGTTATGGATTCAACGCCAATCGTTAAGTCGGCGTAATTCTCCAATATCCCCCAATCAGCCCCTCTCCCGAGGGAGAGGGAGCCGACCGAGGTGTCTGGCGTTGTCCGTCGACCTGAACGATCCAGTCGGTTATGGATTCAACGCCAATCGTTCAAGTCGGCGTAATTCTCCAATATCCCCCAATCAGCCCCTCTCCCGAGGGAGAGGGAGCCGACCGAGGTGTCTGGCGTTGTCCGTCGACCTGAAAGCGCCAGTCGATTATGGATTCAGCGCCAATCGTTCAAGTCGGCGTAATTCTCCAATATCCCCCAATCAGCCCCTCTCCCGAGGGAGAGGGAGCCGACCGAGGTGTCTGGCGTTGTCCGTCGACCTGAACGATCCAGACGATTATGGATTCAACGCCAATCGTTCAAGTCGGCGTAATTCTCCAATATCCCCCAATCAGTCCCCTCTCCCTATGGGAGAGGGTTAGGGTGAGGGGCTTTTGCTTTTACCGCGGCGCAGGCTGGATGATCTCGACCCAGTAACCATCCGGATCCTTGATGAACGCCAGGCTTTTCATGCGGCCATCGCTCAGACGCTTCTGGAAGTCGCAACCCAGCTCTTCAAAGCGCGCACAGGCCGAGACGATATCCGGCACCGAAATGCAGATATGACCAAACCCACGCGGATCGGTATTGCCGTTGTGATAAGCGAAATCCGCGTCATTCTCGGTGCCATGGTTATGGGTCAGCTCGAGAATGCCTGGAATCGACTTCATCCACTCGGTGCGAGCCGCGGCGTCGTCCGGGATCTGTGCCTTGTCGACCAGTGCGAGGAAGTACAGGCTGAACTCGGCTTCCGGGAAGTCGCGTTTCTCGACCAGCGAGAAACCCAGTACACGGGTGTAGAAGTCCAGGGATTTGCTGATGTCTTTGACGCGCAGCATGGTGTGGTTGAAGACGAAGTTGCGGGTTGCGCTGTCTGGGGTGGCGGTGACGCCGGGGAAAGTGTTGAGTTCGTGCAGGCTCATGGGCCCTCCAATAACTATGGGCGAGTGAATGGGCGCAATGATACGCATGCCTGTCGGCATCGCCAAATGAAAGGGCAGGCTTGCCCTGCGTGCGGGCGAGCCTCAGACTTTACCGCTCAATCTGTGAGTGCGCCCGGCAATGATCCGACTGTTTATATCCCTGTTTGTTTTTTCTTTTTTGTCGCTGGTGGCGGTGTGCGCGTCGGCGGACGAACCGAGCATCACCTGGCCGGCCGGTTGGGAAGTCGAGGCGCTGCCTCCGGTAACTGCACAGGTTTCCCGTCAGCGAGCGGTGAAGAATGATGCCAATGGCAATCAGGTGATGGTGATGGAATTGACCATGACTCAGGTTGAGAAGGGCCATCAGGTCAATTTGCAGGGTGTGCTGCTGGAAATGCGCAAGTCGATCCAGAAGGACTTCTTCCAGGGCGGCTACCAAAGCGTCTGCAACAAAGTGCATGCGGCGACGCTGGGTACTTTGTCGGCGCTGGAAACCACTTGCACGATCACCGAAAACGGTCGGCATGTGTTGTCGCAAACCCTGGTAGCGGCGGTCGAAGCGGACAAGGCTTATGTTCTTTCCTACGCCGGGCAAGCTGAGGTTTATAAGGCGAGCGCAGACGAGATAGTGGCGGCGAGAAACAGCTTGAAACTTTAAGCCGCTGTACTCTTCACGGCGAAGGTTAGATACCCGAAGGGATTAAGTACAAAGTTTAACGTGGGTCCTGATCGTAACATCGCGCAGCAAAATGTTTGGCATCTGGCTCAGCAACGTTACAGAAAACTCGCAACTTCTTCGATGAAATTCATTTCATTTGTTAGATATTGTCAATAAAAAAGCCCTGCATCATGCAGGGCTTTTTGTTGGCTGGGGATTAACCGCGCAACCAGGAGTCAACGGTGGCAGCACCGTATTGTTCCTTCCAGGCTTTCAGGCCGCGATGGTTGCCGCCCTTGGTTTCGATCAGTTCACCGGTATGCGGGTTGTGATAAACCTTGACCACGCGAGCGCGGCGGGTTTTAGGCGCTGCAGAGGTCTGCAGACCGGATTTTGCCGGGTTCGGATCGAGGATGGCGATGATGTCTTTCAGGCCTTTGCCGTAGGTTTTCATCAGCCCCTGGAGCTTTTCTTCGAATTCGATTTCTTTCTTGAGCCCGGCATCGTTCTTCAGCGATTCCAGCTGCTTGAGCTGTTCCTGAAGGGCCTTTTCAGCTGCACGAAATTCAGCGAGTCTGGACAATATCTTTACTCCAATAGTGTGTTTGGCTGATACCAACCGCAAACAAAGCTAATAAGCCAAGAGCCTTGAAGCGACTCGGTGATAAATGGCTCACCTGCCAATCTTGCTCAGGTTGAAAAAATTGTAGTAGTTAATGCGCCAAGAGTAAATCCTGATGTTGTCTTCATGTAACAACAGCGGTCTTTTGTATCAATTTGGTGCGCCTGATCGGGACGCTCGTCTTAATCCGGCTTAGTTAATGGTGAGTTAATGCGCTGATGAAGTCCGCCGTCGGCATCGGTTTGCCGAACAGGTAGCCTTGCAGAAAGTTGACGTGATGTGCGGTCAGATAATCGGCTTGCGCCTGAGTTTCGACACCTTCGGCAACAATACCCAAATCAAGCTTGGCCGACAGTTCGATAATGGTATCGAGAATGTGTCGGGACAGCGCATCGACGCCGATCATGGCGACGAAACTCTGATCGATCTTGAGGAAATCCACATTGAATTTGCGCAAGTAGCCGAGGCTGGAGTGGCCGGTGCCGAAGTCGTCAATCGCGATCTTCACGCCCAGTGCATGCAGTTGCTCGAACAGTTGCCGGGTGATGTCGGTCGGCTCGATCAATTCGCGCTCGGTCAACTCCAGCACCAGGCTGATGCTGTCGGGCACGAACGCGGCGAGAAACGCCCGGCAGTCCTCCACCAGCTCCAGATCCTTGCAATGGCTCGCGGTAATATTGATGCCGATATGAAAGGGTGGAGTGAACGTTGCTGACAGCGGCCCGAGCAGCGCAGCGGTCTGTTGCATCAGGGCGCGGGTCATCGGCACGATGAGGCCCGAATGCTCGGCGAACGGGATAAACAGGTCCGGGCGCACCAGTCCTTCTTTGGGGTGAGTCCAGCGCATCAGCACTTCGGCCCCCGACCACTTCTTGCTATCGCCGTGCACCACGGGCTGAAAGTAAGGAATGAATTCGCCTGCCTCGAGCGCCCGAAGCATCTCGTGGCTCGGAGACGTCGAGCGCTTCTGCAAGACATGGCCGATGGCACCCGAGACCACGTCAAAAAAGATCAGCAGACTGAACAGCGGCGAGTATTCATCGGCCATGTAGCGCCAGGTTTCGCCCTCGGGAAACCCCGCAGAAACGCTGAACGCATAACGCGAAGAATCGAGTGTGTGTTGTGCTATCGGCAGCGCGGGCAGGGCGCCGGTGTGTACCTTGCCATCGGCCGACAGCCAGTTATCGCCCACTTGCAACACCAACAGCATGTGCCGGCCGATCAGACGCAACATGTTGCTCAGATGGTAACCGTCCAGTGTCGTCAAGGCGCCGCCGCGACCTTCGCTGAGTCGATAGACCAGCAGAGCGGTGTTGGGTGTGACCGGGTTGCCATTCATCAGCCACAACTTGCCCTGGTTGTAGTCGCCCGCGTTGACGGCTTCCTTGAAGTCGCCAAACAACGAGCTGCAATAGAGGTTGTCGTCCCACACCAGATTGGTCGAGCGTACAAATGGACGACGGGTCACTTGCTCGCGCAGGGCGAGCTTGACGTTTTCACACGTCTGGCCGGCCAGAGGCAGTAGTTCACGGGCTGCCTGGGCCGTGTTGTCGAGCATCAATTCGAATTGGCGCAACGCCTCTTCCGCAGTCTGTTGTGAACCTTGTTCCAGCGTGCGTTCGGCCTGCACGTAAAGAATTACGCTGCCCAACAGCACCGGAAGCAGACCGCTGAGCAGTGTGACGACGATGCGGGCGCTGCGTTTGCGGCGGGGTCTGGCGGTCAACGGCATGGGCGCATCCTGTCGCGGTGGAGGGGGGCTCTCGAATGCATGCCGGATAACGGCGCGCCGCTGAAAATCACATCAGCCAGAAGGGAGGATAGATGGCAGAAGGCGCTTGCGCTGCTCATCAAAGATTCATCCGCGACGCCGCTTCGATAAAGGCCAGGGTGGCGGGAGAGGCTTGGCGCCGATCGAGGACGGCAAGTCCGACCTGGCGCTGCACGGCGGGCAACAACGGCTTTTTCACGTAGAGAGGCGTTGCTTCCTCCGGCAATGAGCCTTCGGCAACAATCGTGATGCCATCGCCACGGCTGACGGTGTCGAGGGTGCTGAGCAATTGCGAGCAGCGATAGCGAATATTCGGTTGCAAGCGCGCGGCCATGAACAGCTGCGATACCAGCTCTGAAGAACCCGCCTCGGTGAGCACGAACGGGGCGTCGCACAAGTCCTTGAGCGTCAATGCCGATCGCGCTGCCAGCGGATGACCTACAGGGAGCAGGGCAACCATCTGGTCTTCGATCAGCGCAACCGTGTCGAAGCGATCTTGGGGCAGCACCACAAAACCGATGTCGATCCGCCGCTCTTCGAGCCACTGAGTCACTTGTCGATCCGGTCCTTCATCGATGTGCACCTCGATGCCCGGATGCGCCGCTCGATAACGCCGCAAGATATTGGGCAACAGTTTGATCGACGAAGTTGGCCCGAACGAGCCGATGCGCAAGGTGCCGCTTTTCATACCGCGCGCATCGGCGGCTTCCTGACGCAAGGTGTTGGCCAGACCGAGCATCGCGCGGGCGCGCAGCAACAGTTGCTCGCCGATATCGCTGAGTTCCACTGTCGACTGGTGCCGACGCAGCAGCTCGACCCCCAGTTCCTGTTCCAGCGACTTCATCGCGTGGGATACCGCCGACTGCGAAATCCCCAGCCGATGGGCGGCAAGGGTGAAACCGCGCAGTTCGGCGACCAGCGAGAAGATCTCCAGTTGGGTGAGAGTCATGAGTATTTGCTCATTTTACGATGACAAGGAATGAGGTGAATGATACGGCATTCCTCAATTTCCTTGGGCTGGAGCGTCATGCGCAACGTCGAGCAGCTGCACACAACTTCATCCGACATACCCGTTTACCTGACTCTGGCGGCGGTCACCATGATCTGGGGCGGGACCTTTGTCGCCGGACGTTTCCTGGCCGGCAGCCTGAGCCCAATGTTCGCCGCCAGCCTGCGCTTCTTGCTCGCCAGTGCGGCGTTGCTGGGCTTCTTGTGGCTGGCGCGGATCCCCTTGGCGCGGCCGACCCCAAGGCAGTGGCTGCAACTGATGCTATTGGGATTCTTCGGGATTTTCTTCTACAACCTGTGCTTCTTTTACGGCCTGCAATACATCAACGCGTCGCGGGCTTCGTTGATCGTCGCGTTGAACCCGGCGGTGATCGGTCTGGCCTCGTGGTGGTTGTTCAAAGAACGCTTGAGGCGGGTGAAAGTCGCCGGAATCGCCACCTGTATTGTTGGCGCTGGTCTAGTGATCGTCAGCCGTAATCCGCAATTACTGGCTGCAACGCCTGACGCATGGATCGGTGATCTGTTGATCCTCGGCTGTGTGCTGGGATGGGGTGTTTACTCGTTGTTTTCCCGTGAATTGAATCAGACGCTGGGGCCGGTGCAGACCGTGACGTATTCGATCCTGATCGGCACGTTCATGTTGTGGGTTCTGGCGGCTGTGCGCGGCGAACTGAGCTGGGAGGCGCTGGATGATCTGGGGCTGCCGCAATGGCTGAGCCTGATCTACCTCGGCGTCCTCGGCTCGGCGCTGGCCTACATCGGCTATTACCACGGTATCCGCAAAATCGGCGCGACGCGCAGCGGGGTGTTTATCGCGCTGAACCCGTTGACGGCCGTGGTCTTCGGCGCAGTGTTGCTGGACGAACACCTGACATTGGCCATGTATGGAGGTGGCGCACTGATCCTGACGGGCATTTACCTGTGCAACAAACCCCTTGCACCGGGCGCCAGAAAGCGGATTTTATAGAGAGAGCAGACAAGCCTATTTACGCTGTGTAGAATCGGGTTACGCATACAATAATAATCGTCTTCTGGCAGCAGAAGCCTCGCCCGCAAGAGCCTTGGGTCGACAATGAAGATATTCGGGTTTCAACTGATCTACGGTGACTTCCTCGCCCGCAGTGTGCGTGGCATCTCCTGCGCGCCACCCACCGACCTCACATGACTGACAAATAACCCTGGTTAATTGATAAGAAATGATGAGGTGCCACCATGGCAGATTTATACGAAAACCCAATGGGCCTGATGGGCTTTGAATTCATCGAGCTCGCATCGCCGGTGCCGGGCACCCTGGAGCCGATCTTCGAGATCATGGGCTTCACCAAAGTCGCCACCCACCGCTCCAAGAACGTGCACCTGTACCGTCAGGGCGCGATCAATCTGATCCTCAACAACGAACCCAACAGCGTTGCGTCGTACTTCGCCGCCGAGCACGGTCCGTCCGTTTGCGGCATGGCGTTCCGCGTCAAGGATTCGCAAAAAGCCTACAACCGCGCACTGGAACTCGGCGCTCAGCCGATCCATATCGAAACCGGTCCGATGGAGCTGAACCTGCCGGCGATCAAAGGCATTGGCGGCGCGCCGCTGTACCTGATCGACCGTTTCGGCGAAGGCAGTTCGATCTACGACATCGACTTCGTGTTTATCGAAGGCGTTGATCGCAACCCGGTGGGTGCCGGCCTGAAGATCATCGACCACCTGACCCACAACGTGTATCGCGGTCGCATGGCCTACTGGGCGAACTTCTACGAGAAGCTGTTCAACTTCCGCGAGATCCGTTACTTCGACATCAAAGGCGAATACACCGGCCTGACCTCGAAAGCGATGACTGCACCGGACGGCATGATCCGCATCCCGTTGAACGAAGAATCGTCCAAAGGCGCGGGCCAGATCGAAGAGTTCCTGATGCAGTTCAACGGCGAGGGCATCCAGCACGTCGCGTTCCTCACCGACGACCTGATCAAGACCTGGGATCAGTTGAAGAAGATCGGCATGCGCTTCATGACCGCGCCGCCGGACACCTACTACGAAATGCTCGAAGGCCGTCTGCCGAACCATGGCGAGCCGGTTGATCAACTGCAATCGCGTGGCATCCTGCTCGACGGCGCCTCGGAGCAGGGCGACAAGCGTCTGCTGCTGCAGATCTTCTCGGAAACCCTGATGGGCCCGGTGTTCTTCGAATTCATCCAGCGCAAAGGCGATGATGGTTTCGGCGAGGGCAACTTCAAGGCCCTGTTCGAGTCGATCGAACGCGATCAGGTGCGTCGTGGTGTGCTTGCCACCGAGTAATCGGCCACTGAAATGAAAAAATCCCGGCCTGCAGAGATGCAGGGCCGGGATTTTTTTGCTTCATAAAAAACCTGTGGGAGAGAGCTTGTTTTGTGTTTGGCTTAAGGGCGGCGTTGCCGCGTCAGGTGTTTGAAGCCTTCGAAGATCGGCACCAAAACCGCCAGCCAGATCGGAATATACGTCAGCCATTCCCCGGACTTGATGCTCTCACCGAGCAACAACGCCACGCCAAGCAGCAGCACCGGCTCAACATAGCTCAACAAACCGAACAGACTGAACGGCAGCAAACGGCTGGCAATGATGTACACCACCAGCGCCGATGCACTGATCAGGCCGAGCAGCGGGATCAGCCATATCAGCCCCGGGTATTGATCAAACACGCCCAAGCCTTGCTCGCCGCCCTGCACAAACCACCAGGCGACCGGCAGCATCAGTGTCATATCCACCCACAATCCGCCGAGGTGGTCGGTTTTCAGGTATTTGCGCAAGACGAAATACAGTGGATAGCCGACCACGACCACCAGTGTCGCCCAAGAAAAACCGCCGACCTGATACAACTCGTTCACCACGCCCAGGGTGGCGAAGAACACCGCGACTTTTTGCAGGTACGACAGGCTCTCGCCGTAGGCAATCCGTCCGGTCAGGACCATCGCCAGCGGCAGCAAAAAGTAACCCAGCGACACGTCGAGGCTGTAGCCGTTGAGCGGTGCCCACATGAACAGCCACAGTTGCACGCCGAGCAGGGCTGCCGAGACGCTCAACCCGGCGACCAGTTTTGGCTTTGCCACGACCACACGAACCAGCTCCAGTACCCGCCGCCATTCCCCGGACACCAACATGAACACGGTCATGCACGGCACGGTCAGCAGCATCCGCCAGCCGAAAATCTCTACGCCACTCAACGGTGTGAGCAACGAGGTGTAGTAATACATGACGGCAAACAGCACAGAGGCTGAAACCGATAGAGCGATACCTTTAGACAAACTGTCCTCGCGGGGGTTGATGGTCAAACGGGGCGCGAAGGATACGTGGTTTTTGTGCTGAATATTGGCCGGATGCTCAATATTTCCCACATCCACGCACCTACACAAGCTTAGTCAGTGTGAGTCAAACATCACTGAGCAACCTTCAACGGATTGCCGAAGCGCATGAGGTACATCTCGCCGAACTTGTAAGAGGCGTAATCGGTGATGTGACCAATGTCACGATAGACCGGCAAGTCGTCGACGGTGGTCATGCACGCGTCGTCTTTGCATTGCACGATTTTCGGGTCAATGACGATCAGGGTGGGATATTCAGCCTTCAGATCATTGAAGAGTTTTTCCAGTACCGGCTCTTTGGCACCTGACCATGGCGCCGTGGCGCAGAGGCTGCTTTGCTCGGCACTGCCCATCAAACCGCGCAACTTGACCTGTTGCAGCAGGCAGGTGTTGATCCCCTCAGGCATAGGCAGCGTGTTCTCGAGAAAGACTGGAGTAGCACCGGATCCGACAATGATATCCAGAGCCTTGCGGATCGCTGTGCCGAGGCGTTGTCTTGACAGTTCCGGACTGCGCGGGTCATCGAGTTTGGTGACGATGTCATCGTCGAGATAGGCCTCCCAGAACTGACCCACGATCACATACTTGAAATGCTGCTTCGCGATCATGTCGTAATAACGTTGAGCGGCGTTGTGGCATTTTTGATACAGCCCGTTCGTGTATTTACTCTCGTCATAGAGGTAGATCCCGGGCAAGGCCAGGCACGCCGGATAGCCCTGTGTGAGCACGGCAAGATTGGCATCCTTGGCCAATGTTTCAACAAAGCCCCAGTAATGATTCGAAAACGAATCGCCCATCAGCAATATTTGCGGTACCGCCTGCGCGGCGCCCGATATGCAGCCAGGATCGGCGCCATCACTGACACCCAGGCAGCCCTCGCGATTGGCCGGAACAGACGCTTTCAAACCGTTGAACACGTCGTTGTAGCCTTGGTTGAAGCGGTTCGGCCAGCCTTCTTGTCTGACGCTGGCCGCGTGGAGCAGCGACAGGCCGATTGCCGGCACGATCATCAGCACGACCAGGGTTTTGGCAAAGCCGAGCCTGGCCTTTCGAAAGCGGTTTTCGATCAACACATAGCAGAGCCAGGCCGTGACGAACGTGGAGACGAAGTAAACGATCGTCATCGGCGGGGTGAGCGCGATGCCCATGTAACTCATCACCGCCAGGATCGGCCAGTGCCACAAGTACAAGGAGTACGAGAGCGTGCCGATAAACACCAGGGGCTTGAACGCCAGCAGTTTTGAAGTGAGGCTCGCATTGCCAACACCCTGAAACAGCAAGGCTGCCGTAGCGAGGCAGACGGCAATGGCGTGATATCGCGGAAAGCCCGGCAGGATATCTGCCAGGGTGGCGCAGTAGATGATCGTCGCCAGCGAAAGCACGCAGACCAGCGTGGCGCTCAGGCGATTGAGCCTGAACGTGTCCGAGCTGAAGATGACCGCACAAGAGCCAATCATCAATTCGAAAATTCGCGCGGTGAAGAAGTAATAGTTTTTTTCAGGAACCGAGTAAGACAGGTACAGCGCGAGCGCGATTGCCGCCAGGGTCAAGCCGAGCACCGCCGCCTTGAACAGGCTTTTCGCCAGATAGCGATAGAGCAACCAGAGGCCCAGTGGCAGCGCCAGGTACCACTGCCATTCGATGGCCAGCGACCAGGTGTGCAAGAGCGGCAGACTGGCCGCATCGGGTGTGGCGTAGCCCGTGGTGACTTTGGAAAAGTACTGGTTGGAGATGATCAGCGACGTGTATTTCTCGCTTTTGAGAAAGTCGACATAGTCATCGGGCAAGTACAGCAACGTTGTGACAATCAGCGTTGCCACCAGCAACGCAATGACGGCCGGTTGCAGGCGCCAGATACGCCGCGTGTAAAACCCCGAGAAAGTGAACGTGCCGTTGTTCAGCGACTTCATGATGATCGCGGTGGTCAAATAACCCGAGATCACGAAGAAGATATCGACGCCAATAAACCCGGACGGGAAGAACGCCAGGCCGCCGTGAAAAATCAGCACCAGCAACACCGCGATTGCGCGCAGCCCGTCGATATCCGCACGGTAATCAATCGAGGGCTTGCGATCCCCGACAGTTGCGGTCGCTGCCGGCGCAGGAAGCTTATCGGCAAACAGTTTGAACAGCAGCCCGCGCAAAGGCTTCCTGGATACCTCAACGTGGCGATCGAGCATGTATTAAGTCCCTGTTTATTTCTGAACGCTCAATCAAATCATCCGTTTGATCGCGTTTGCTTCAACGAAAAACAGCCGATTGTATCGGCTGTTGCTGGACAAGGGAAAACGCTTAAACCAAATGCGGTTTACGCCCCGACACAAAATGACTGACATCGTTGAATCCCGGCGTCGATGCATGGCCCGGCGTCACCAGCGAATCGATGAAAGCCTCATCGGCTGCGGTGATCTTCACGGCCTGTGCCTTGGTATACGCATCCCATTGCGCTTCGGTGCGCGGCCCGACAATCGCCGACGTCACGGCACTGTTGTTCAGCACCCAGGCAATCGCAAACTCCACCAGCCCGACGCCGCGCTGCTCGGTGTACTGCTGAATCTGTTGGGCAATGCGCAGTGATTCCACACGCCACTCGGTTTCCAGAATGCGTTTGTCCTGACGCCCGGCGCGGCTGTTGGCATCCGGCTGCACATCCGGCGCGTATTTGCCGCTGAGCACGCCACGGGCCAGCGGGCTGTAAGGCACCACACCCAAGCCATAGGTTTGCGCTGCGGTGATCTGCTCGGTCTCGGCCTGACGGTTGACGATGTTGTACAACGGCTGGCTGATCACCGGGCGGTCCACGCCGAGGTTATCGGCGATGCGAATCACCTCGGCGATCCGCCAGCCGCGATAGTTCGACAAACCCCAATAACGAATCTTGCCCTGACGAATCAGATCGCCAATCGCCGACACGCTCACTTCCAGCGGCGTGTTGTGGTCTTCGCGGTGCAGGTAATAGATGTCGAGATAGTCAGTGCCGAGCCGGGTCAGGCTGGCATCGATGCCATTGAAGATGTGTTTGCGGCTCAAACCGCTGCGGTTCGGCACGCCGTCCACCGGGCCGAAACCGACCTTGGTCGCCAGCACCCACTCATGCCGATGACGGGCAATCGCTTCACCGACGATCTCTTCGGAACGACCGTTGGTGTAGACGTCGGCGGTGTCGATGAAATTGATGCCCTGATCCCAGGCCTTGTCGATGATGCGCAGCGAATCCTCGGCGCTGGTTTGCTCGCCAAACATCAGCGTGCCGAGGGTGAGAGTGGACACCTGCAACCCCGAGTGCCCGAGTGTGCGAAAGCTCATGCCGAAATCCTTTTGTCGGTGGGAAAGGGTTAATCAAATACCAGAACCGCTGAAGCCGGCAAACAAATTTGTCCAGGAATTACTTTTCAAACCCCACCCGACGGGAGCCATTCGTCGTGACTGTCAGATCTGACAGTAGGCACGGCGGTAGATGTTCTGGCCTGATTCTGAAGGGTGGCCTCGTTGAAAAGTCCTGGCCTATTCTTGAAATCAGGAGCTCGTTGATGGATACCAAGACTTTGGGTGTGGCGTTACCCGCCGACGCCGAGATCAACCTTTACGCGCCGCAACTTCCGGACAGCAATACCTCCGTGGCCGGTGCCGATTGCGGCATCGCCAAGGCGTTCTACGAGCTGCGGCCGAATGGCGCAACCGTCATTATCAATCCGGTGCTGGCGCAGCGGCCGCTGGATACGTTTGCAATTCACGTGAACGGAGCAATGCGCGTCGACAGCCAGCAGGCCCAATCCACGGACGACGCAGTGACTCTGCATATTCCCAAAAATTTGCTGAGATCCGATCCGGGTTTCGTCAATGAACTGAGCTATACCGTCACACGCACCACCGGTGCTGAAGAAACCTACGAGCCGCCATTGACTATTCTGTACAACGCCATTCGCCCCGGGATGGAGGACAAGAACGGCGATGAAGGACACTCCGAACTCGAGTTAGGACTGCCTCGGGATGTGCTGGAGGACGGTATCGATGCCGATCGTGCGGCACAGGGCGTGCAGGTCTGGTTCTCCTATCCCTATTGCCGGCCGTACGACCGGATTGTGCTCAACTGTAACGGTCATGATGTTGAGTGGGTGGTGCATCCGGACGAGGCTCCGGCGACACCGACCAGTACACCCACTCGCATTGGGCGTCTATTGGAAAAAGCCGATCTGGAGGCGGCTGGTGATCATCCCCAGTTCTCTTTCACCTATACGGTGTTCGACCAGATTGGCAACGGAGCCGATCTGAATTCGCCGTGGTCGGCGGCGATCCGCGTTGTTGTCGATCTCAAGGGCACACGGATGGCCGCTCCCGATATTGCCGAAGACCCGGATGACCCGCACGACGCGCCGGATACCATTGACCTGAACAAACTGGGCAACAAGGATCTGACCATCCAGGTGCATGTCCTGGAACCTCTTTGGGCCTCCAACGACACTGTCCGCGTGAAATACACCGCGACGCCAGGCAGCGGACCCGTTGTCGCACATACGGTTGACCAGTTGGTCGGCAGGCTTCCTTTTGTGCACCGGTTGATGATTCCCAATGCCAAGGTCATCGGCGACAGTGTGGTCGCTGTGCTGTATGAGCAAGTACGAGGGGGAGTCGTTATTGCAACATCGAAAATTGCACGGGCACGGGTGATTGTGAAACCGGTTATTTTAGAAGTTAAGAACTCGTCCGGAGCGGACGTGCAGAACGGCGGCACGGTTTCGGACAATAAAGTGGTGTTGTCGGGTTCTGCGCTGGCGGGGATGGTGTTGCGGGTTTTTGATGGTGAGGCGTTTATTGAGGAGATTCAAACCGGATCGAATTATAAGTGGCAGAGCAAGTTGCTGCCGATTGCGGTGGGGCAGCACAACTTTACCGTGAAGGAAAAAACCGGGAATCAATTTGAGTCTGATCCTTGGCGGTTTCAACGTTTGGCGCTCAACATCGACCGGACGCAGATGAAGCTGGACGGTTTCTCGGTGAAGGTGCCGCAATGGCCGAAAACCGGTGAGGATTCGCTTGGTAATACGGGTATTCGCGTACCGACGGGTGGGGTTCCGCCGTATGACTATGCTTCTTCGGATCCGTTGACTGCGCCGGTGAGTGCGGCCGGTAAGGTAACGGGACTCAAGCAGGGCGTGGCGACGATATACGTTACGGATCGGGAGGGTGAGACAGTTAGTTACCTGGTGGCTGTTACGAATGTTTATAAGCTGCAAATCAGCGACCAGACGCTGGGTTCTCCTGAGGCTGAAGCGTGGAGGAATTCATTGGGAGGCCGTCATACATATGACAGCATCTTTCGTAATGACATTGTTCGAGTTTATTCTCCGCCCCTTCGAACAGAGCACGTTTGGACATGTGCTAATTTTGGGCAATGGGGCGCATACATGAGACCTGACTACTCGTTTAATACTATCCTCAGTGCTCGCAGTTGGACCGCCTGGTGTTTACTGGCTATCTGAATAGTTTGATCGTTCCCCCGCGGAGCGTGGGAACGATCAAAGCACGCAATGGGGAAAAGTGATTTATCGGCTCAGCCCGGTGCAGCGCTCTTGCAGAAACACCTGCAACACTCTGACTCGTTCAGACACTTGAACTCGATGCGGACACAGCAAATTGAACGGCGCAGTTTCCCCGTCCCAATCATCAAACAACGTAACCAACCGCCCCGCGCGGACGTCTTGGGCAATGTCCAGCCAAGCTTTGTAAGCGATGCCATGCCCGGCCAGCGCCCAGCGGCGGGCGACTTCGCCGTCGTCGCTGAGGTAGTCACCATGGACCTCGACTTCCAGCGTTTCATCGCCGCGGCTGAAACGCCAGCTGTTGTAGGGTCGGCCATTGCGCAGGTAGAGCAGGGCGCTGTGCTCGCTCAGTTCAGTGGGATGTTGCGGGATGCCACGTCGCGCCAGGTAGTCAGGGCTGGCGCAAGCGACGCGCCGGTGTTGCGGCAGAATCGGCAACGCCACCAGCGTCGAATCGCTAGGCACGCCAAAACGCAACGCCACATCGACGGTCTCGCGAAACAGATCGGCATGTCGGTCGTTGAGCAGCAGTTGCAGCTGAACATTCGGATGTTCACGTTTGAAATCGTCGAGCCACGGCAACAACACGTTGCGCCCGAAGTCCGACGGCGCAGCCAGTTGCAACACGCCGCTCAGGCCTTCGTTTTGCTGCTTGATTGCCTGTTCGCCCTCAGCCAGTGCCGCCAGTGCCAGGCGCACGCTTTCAAGATAACGGCGGCCTTCTTCTGTCAGACGAATGCTGCGGGTGGAGCGTGCGAACAAACGGATACCGAGGCGGGTTTCCAGGCGCTTCAGCGCGATACTGGCGGCGGCCGGGGTCAGCTCCAGCGCGCGAGCGGCAGCGGAAATGCTGCCGGCATCGGCAACGCGGACGAAGATCTCCAGATCGAGAATTGAGCTCATTGCTAAAAATCCTTTAAAGATCTTTGCGTTTTTGCGGGATTTTTTCGTGATTGGCAAGGATGGATACTGCAATCAATCAATAATCGCAGGAGAGGCGCATGAGCTGGACATTCGATCACCTGGCCTTCAATACCGCTCACGGGCAGAGCTTGCAGGACAGTTTCGCCCAGTTGCTCGGGCTCAAGCCGGGCCGTCGTCCGCCGTTTCCGTTTCCCGGGCGTTGGCTGTATCAGGATGAACATGCCGTGGTGCATGTGATTGAGCGGCCGTTGCCGGATGACACGGAATTGAGCCACATCGCGTTTCGTACTGATGAGCCGGCGGAAACGGTGTTGCAGCGGGTGCGTGACAGTGGTTTGCCTTTTCAACTGGCGCAGGTGCCGGGCGATGGGATTGCGCAGATTTTTGTGCAAATGCCGGGTGGTATGGTGATTGAGCTGGACGCATTAGAAGCCCCTCACCCTAACCCTCCCGAAACGTCGGACCGCCCGAAGGGAGAGGGGACTGACCGAGGTGTTTGAACGAGCTACGCCGACGTGCAATACCGAATCGAACTCAAATCTTGAAAAGCACCAAAATCGGCTCCCTTTCCCCCTCGCCCCCCTTGGGGGAGAGGGTTGGGGTGAGGGGGAAAAGATCTTCAGCACAGCACAAAACCCCAGCCGAACCCCCAATAAAAAACGGCCCTGAAAAAGGGCCGTTCTTCCGTGCATCAAAACCTCAAGCCCGCAACGTCCGCGTCATGCGCAACGCCAGCAAACTCCCGCCAACAATCACCCCCGCCAGCAGATACAGCGCGGCATCGGTCGACCCCGTGCTGTCCTTGACCCAACCCACCAGATAAGGGCTGAGGAAACCGGCCATCTGCCCCATCGAGTTGATCAACGCCAGCCCACCGGCCGCAGCACCCGCACTCAACATCGCCGTCGGCACCGGCCAGAACATCGGCAGCCCCGTCAACGCGCCCATGGTGGCAATGGTCAGACCGAGAATCGCAATCGCCGGGTTAGCCGCGAAGTTCACCGCAATCACCAGCCCGATCGCGCCCATCAGCATCGGCACCACCAACTGCCAGCGACGCTCCTTGCGTAAGTCCGCCGAACGCCCGACCACCAGCATGAACACCGCCGCCAGCAGATACGGAATCGCACTCAGCCAGCCGATCACCAGGTTATCGCTGAAGCCGAGGTTCTTGATGATCGACGGCAGCCAGAAGTTGATCGCGTACACGCCACTCTGGATGCAGAAATAGATCAGGCCAAACGCCCAGATCGCCGGGTTCTTGAATACCGCCAGCAGCGAGTCGGACGTGGTTTTCGGCTTGTTCGCCAAATCTTCGGCCTGATCCGCCTCAAGCACCGCACGCTCATGCGGGCTCAGCCACTTGGCGTTGGCGAAGCTGTCGCTCAGCAGGAAATAGGCGAGGGCGCCCAGAATGACGGTAGGAATGCCTTGCAGCAGAAACATCCACTGCCAGCCCGCCAAACCACCTTGCCCTGCGGCGAAGTGATTGAGAATCCAGCCAGAGAACGGACTACCGAGCAATCCGGAAACCGGGATCGCCGACATGAACAACGCCATGATCCGGCCACGGCGGAAGGTCGGGAACCACTGCGAGAGGTACAACACGACGCCCGGGAAGAACCCGGCTTCGGCCGCACCGGTGAACAGACGCAGGGTGTAGAACTCGGTAGGGGTGGTGACGAACAACAGGCAGGTCGACAGTGTGCCCCAAGTGATCATCATCACCGCGATCCAGCGCCGTGGGCCGAATCTGGTCAGGGCCAGGTTGCTCGGTACGCCGCACAGCACGTAGCCGATGAAGAAGATACCGGCCCCGAGGCCGTACACGGTTTCGCTGAATTTCAGTGCGTCGAGCATCTGCAGTTTGGCAAATCCAACGTTGACCCGGTCGAGGTAGTTGAACAAGTAGCAGATGAAAATGAAGGGGATCAAACGCAGGGTGATGCGTTTGTAGACGGCGTTTTTATCGTCATCGATGGTCTGGGTAGCTGCGGCGCTGTGCGACATAGCGGCTCTCTCTTTATTATGATTTTTTGCGATGCAAAGGTAACGTTGATCGCCCCGAGAGTCTCGGTCACCTTTGGCCGGATTGTCTTTGTGCCTGAGCACAGGGTTTGCCGCCAGACCCTGTGCGGGTGAACAACCGACTGCCGCGTTTTTCAAGGATCTTGCCCATCATGTTTGAACTCGATCACGACCTCGCCCAGGACATCGTCGACCGGGCCATGGCCATTTTGCCGTACAACGTCAACGTCATGGACAG
>Ga0163162_10001403_pt1 | contig 22418 bp, 23 predicted proteins | sample S55metaG_FD_115310 | JGI IMG/M metagenome (GOLD analysis project Ga0163162, IMG submission 115310) | Switchgrass rhizosphere microbial communities from Kellogg Biological Station, Michigan, USA - S5-5 metaG | ecosystem: Host-associated > Plants > Roots > Rhizosphere > Soil | place: USA...
ACAGAAGCTCCTCGACAAACCGGTCGCTTTTGTCTATTACAAAATTGCTGGCATCCGTTGTATTTACCCTGCGGATGGTACGGAACACGCCTTCCGCTTCGCCGATGGCGAGATCCATCTGCTTAACGTCCGGCACTTTTACCTGTATATTAAATGAAGGGGTAGGATTCCATGGAGCGGTGGGTTCGTTCAGGAAAAACCGTCGAACGGTATTATAAGAGGTGATAATCACATTGTCCCAACTACGGCCGATACTGGAGCCCTTGGATTCCATGGTCCCGATTATACGGAAGGGGATTCCGTTTACTTTAATAATTTTTTCGATCGCGCGATCGTGATTTCCCCCAAAAAATTTTGTGACCAGGTCATTGCCAATGATACAAACATTGCGGCCGGTCCTTACATCCAGTTCGTTCAGCGAGCGGCCCGCATTCAGATTATATCCATTGAGCTCTGCATAAAATTCATCACCACCGTTTACCTGTACGGTGGGATTGGTTTTGGCACTGCCCAGCGAAACAATTTTACTGCTTGAACCACCCCGGACGTTGATGGAAACTTTAGAGGGAAAATGATAAGATTTTTTGAACAGTTCTGCCTGTTCCTTGGTGATGGGTCTTTTGGCATTGGAGACCTTGTCTTTCTTAGCACCTTTTTTTTCCTTCGTTACCTGATTATTATTTCCGAAAAAATTATAATCCTTATAATGGATGGTAAATCCGTTTGCGCCCATCGATGCAAAACTTTCAGTGAATTTTTGCTTCATGGCATCGATGGCGGTATTGATGCCTACCAGAGCCATGATACCGAATGCAATAATGGCTACAGTTATACCCGTCCGGAGTTTATTGCTCCTGACCGTACGGAAGGCAAGTGAAAGTACGTCGACTAATCTCATTGAACGGTGGAATGCATGCTAATTTAAAGATTCTTTGCTGACTTCCACCAGGCTATTTCCGGTCAGACGTAAATAATATATAAACGGTTGATCAACAACTCGGGAAAGATGCCCAACAGGACGACGATCAGGGCCAGAAGAATGAGCATAGCCTGGAATGCGGGACTAATTTCCAAATGTTGCGCCACCCCTTCTTTAAAATACATGGCCTGTATCACCCGGAAATAATAATACACACTGATAGCCGCGCAAAGCAGGGCAAAAATCACCAGCCAGAGCCAGCTGCCGATTTGCATAACGGAAGCAATCATATAATATTTAGCCAGAAAGCCGCCGGTGAGCGGGATCCCTGCGAGGGATAACAGAAAGATCGTCGCGGTAAATGCTACAACGGGATATTGCCGGGCCATACCATTGAAGCCCTCAAAACTGAAATCCTTCATTCTTACCAGGATGGCAAAAATCCCAATGGTGGAAATACTATAAACGGCGGTATAGAGAATGATGCCTTCACTGGCATAGGTATTCAGGGTAAGCAGGGCCAGGAGCATGAAGCCTACCTGGGCAATGCTGGAATAAGCCAGCATGCGTTTTACGCTTTGCTGGAATACGGCCGTAATATTTCCTATAAAGAGGGTACAGACCGCTATGATGGCAATAAAAATCCGCCAGTCTGGTTTTATATCGCCAAATGCATTCGCGAATAAACGGATGAACGCAATAAAAGCCCCGGCTTTTACAATCGTGGCCATGAAAGAAGTTACTACGGTAGGAGCTCCGTCATATACATCCGGCGTCCAGAAATGAAAGGGCGCTGCCGACACCTTAAAGGCCATGGATGAGGTAAGCAGGATCAGGCCTGTCATCATCATCGGCGAACCGGCAGCCCTACCCAGGGCCAGGTCTTCCAGGAAAAAACTTCCCTTATCGCTGGCGCCATATAAAAAAGCGATCCCCAGCAGCATGAGCCCGGTGCTGAAGGCACCCATCAGGAAATATTTCAGCGAAGCTTCATTACTCTTCAGATTTCGTTTGTCGCTGCCTGTTAGTATGTAGAGAGGAATCGAAATAATTTCTATCCCGATAAATAACATGAGCAGGCTGCTGAAGGAGCTGGCAATGGATATTCCGCAAAGGACAAAAAAGATAAGAGCAAAATATTCACCGGGGTTATTCCCAATAGCTGCAATATCCCGGCCGTTCAGCAGGAAATAGGCGAGGGTACAGGAAAAGGCAATACAGTTAAATAATAAACCGAAGGGTTCGAAATCGAGCATGTTGTGGGTGTCCACAGGGAAAAAATGGTAACCGCTCAGATCCATGGCTGCCATCACCAGGAGTAAAAGGATGCTTAGAATGGCCAATGCGACAATGGAAGAATTCTTCTTCAGAAAAATTCCGCTGAACATCATGATCACTCCCAAAACAGCCGATGTTATGATCGAATTCATATCTTACTGATTCTTCATTTAGGGTTTAACGTACATTTTAGAGAGCAGCGATTCAACTGCTGTCTGTGTGAGACGGATCGCCGGTTCCGGATACACACCTAAAATCAAAATCACCAACACGATGAATCCCAGCACTACTTTTTCGTTCAGCCCGATGTCCACCGCATTTTCCGTACGTGCATTTGCCGGTCCATAAAAAACACGTTGCACCATATTCAGCATATATACAGCCGATAATATAATGGTAATGGCTGCAGTTACAGTAAACACCACGTTATACGTTGTTGCTTTGGAAGAATATATTCCGCTGAACATTAAAAATTCCCCGATGAATGCATTGGTCAGGGGCAAAGCAATATTGGCAAGGGTGATGATCACCAGCATTGTTGTGAGCACTGGTGCTTTGCCCGCCAGTCCACCGAGTTCACTGATCTTACGTGTTTTGAATTGCTTTTCGATGAGGAATACAATAACCCATAAGCCGATGATATTGATCCCGTGATTGAACATCTGGATCAGAACGCCCTGTATGCCTGCATCCGTAGTCGCAAAAACAGCGAGGCACATCAGACCCATATGGGCGATCGAAGAATAAGCCACCAGTCTCTTGAGGTCATCCTGCCGCATGGCGATCAGAGACGCGTAGATCATCCCGATAATACAAAGCCCGGAAACGGTATCTCCCCACATATAAGTACCCATGGGTAGCACAGGGGCGAGCCAGCGTAAAAGACCAAACACACCCATTTTTACCATGAGTCCGCTGAGCACCATTGTAACTGCGGTGGGGGCCTGTTCATACGTGTCGGGTTGCCAGGTATGAAAGGGAAAGATGGGCATTTTCACTGCAAAGGCGATAAAGATTAACCAGAACAGCCAGGCCTGCGTGCCGGAGTTAATATGCATGTGGGCATCATAAAATGCCGCCAGGGAAAACGAATGATTGGTGGTTTGGAAAAAAATATAGATGATACCGATAAGCATCATCAGTGATCCGAGGAAAGTATAAATAAAGAATTTGAAAGTGGCTGCAATCCGGCGTTCCCCGCCCCATTGTGATGCCAGGAAATAAACAGGAATCAGAGCCAGTTCCCAGAAGAAATAAAATACTAGGGCATCCATGGCGAGGAACACACCGAGAAGGCCTGCCAGGGATAATAACATGAGGCTGAAAAAATTCTTCGCATTTTTATATTGTTCTTTCCAGGTTGAAATAAAAATAATCGGAAACGACAATGCAGTGAGCAGGCAGAGTATCTGGCCTGTTCCATCCATTCCGAGGGCAAAATGAGTACCCAGGGAATTCATCATCCAGGGTGTATTGAAGAGAAGTGCTTTGCTGGATGGCGGAAGGCAGATTCCTGTTATACTCACGCCCAATACAAGCAGGGAGGCAAACAAAGCCCATTTTTTGGCAGCGACATCCTTCAGCGAGAATCCGATCAGACCCGCGAGCAGCGGAATCCCGATGAGTAAAACAGGAACCATAAGATTTATTTACGCAAAAACAATTGCACAACAAATAAAACTACCATACCGATCACCATGAGCAGCACATAACCACCTACCTGTCCGCTCTGCAAATAGCGCAGTTGCCTGCTGCTATATTGCACCAGCCGACCCGTACCATTCACCAGTCCGTCAATTACATTTTTTTCAATTATACGGTTGAAGAAATCCGCCAGCGCATTGATCGGTCTTACAATCAATGCGTCATAAAATTCATCCACATAAAATTTGTCCGCCATCCATTTGGCGAATCCGACAGGCTCGCCGAGTTCTGGTTTCTTACTGAAGCGGGGCAGGGAATAGAGCACAACTATAATTACAAGCACGGTAGACAGGCCCATCAGCATCCATTCTGTAGACGCCGGAATAGATTCAGCGCCATGTTCTCCGCCGGAAAAAACAGGATGCAGGAAATTTCCGATCCAGTTTGAATTTTTTGCAAATAATTCCGGTATCCCTAAAAATCCGCCTACCACGGCCAGAAACGCCAGGATAACCAGAGGAATCGTTATCGCCCGGGGACTTTCATGCAGGTGATGCTGTTGGTTTTCCGTTCCCCTGAAATTTCCCAGGAATGTTGTCGCATATAAGCGGAACATATAAAAGGCTGTTATCATCGCTCCCACCAAACCAATAATATAATAGACAGGGCTTTTGCCATAGGCCGCCGTCAGAATTTCGTCTTTGGAGAAAAATCCTGAAAAAGGCGGAATGCCGGCGATGGCCAGACAGCCCATTAAAAAAGTGATATGAGTAATGGGCAGCAATTTTTTTAATCCGCCCATTCTGCGGATATCCTGTTCCCCGCTCATGGCATGGATAACGGATCCCGCACAGAGAAATAAAAGTGCTTTGAAAAAAGCGTGTGTGAGCACATGGAAGACCGCTTCGGTATAAGCACCCACGCCCAGGCCGAGAAACATATAACCCAACTGGCTGACTGTAGAATAGGCCAGCACTTTTTTGATATCGTTTTGTTTGACAGCGATCAGGGCAGCAAGGATGATGGTGGCGAGGCCAGTGATGGCCACAACGGTCTGACTGACGGGCGCCATATTATATAATACATGACTGCGGGCAATCATATAAATACCAGCTGTTACCATGGTCGCTGCATGGATCAGGGCTGATACGGGAGTTGGACCTGCCATCGCATCCGGCAGCCAGGTATATAAAGGGATCTGGGCAGATTTTCCCGTTGCACCGATAAATAATAAGAGGGTAACACAGGTGATGAATCCGGTTGATGCCGTTGGGGCCTGTTTGAATACTTCTTCGAAAGAAACAGATCCGAATTGTTGAATGATGGCAAAGATCGCAATGAGGAAACCCAGGTCCCCGATACGGTTCATTATAAATGCTTTTTTCGCGGCATTTCCGTAGTCGAGATTTTTGAACCAGTAACCGATCAGCAGATAAGAGCAGAGACCCACGCCTTCCCAGCCGATGAAGAGGATGACAAAATTCGCACCAAGCACCAGGAGCAGCATGGAAAAAACAAAAAGGTTCAGGTAGCAGAAATACTTGGCATAATCCGCGCTGTTCTCTTCCTTCATATAGGCGGTGGAATAGACATGGATCAGGAATCCGACACCGGTGATGATGAGCAGGAATAAAGTGGACAACGGATCAACGAGAAAAGAAAAAGGGATGGAAAGTTTTCCTGCATGAATAAACTGGAAAAGTGTTATGGTGACTGGTTGAAATGCCGCCTGCTTTACTTCGAAGAAAATAGCGGTGCTTACGATGAAAGAAGCCAGGATTGTGACGGAGCCGATCAAACCCGCCATCGTTTTGGGTATCGATTTTCTGAAAAGCCCATTGATCAGAAATCCGATCAAAGGAAAAAGTGGAACGAGATATATGTACTTGCTCATTGTTTTTGGGCCTAAAGCTCAAAGCCTAAAGCTTAAAGCTTTTTATATAATTGTTATTAATGGTTAATGTTACAATACTCTTTACTATTTCAACACTTCCACACTTGCTTTAAGCTTTAGGCTTTAAGCTTTAGGCTTTACGCTTAAGGCTAATGCTTGAGCCTGTTTAAAAAATTAATATCCACGGAATGCGTATTCCGATACATCATGGCTATGATAGCCAGTCCCACACTCACTTCCGCTGCGGCGACCACCATGATGAAAAAAACAAAAATCTGCCCGTTGATGCCTGCATTGGGATCCGTGAGCACGGCTGTTGCGTGATGCATTTTCGAAAATGCGATCAGCAACAGATTCACCGCGTTCAGCATCAGTTCGATGCACATAAAAATGATGATGGCGTTCCTGCGCGTTAGTACACCGGCCACGCCGATGCAGAAAAGCGCAATACTCAGGAAGATGTAATAGTTTATTGGCATAAGCTTCTTTTAGTATGGGAGTATGGGAGTATGGGAGTATGGGAGTGTGTTCACATTTCCGATTTCCAAATTATCCATAATCATTTTATTTTTTTCTGAGCTTAATTTATTTCTCAATTTGCGACTTCAACTATTTACTCCCACACTCCCACACTCCCACACTCCCACACTCCCATACTACTCCTTCTTCCCTATAACCACCGTTCCCACCATCGCACTTAAGAACAACACGCTGCTTATCTCAAACGGAATAACATAATCCTTGAAAAGCACCATACCCAGGTTACGGATCAGGCCGATATCACCTCTGCCCGTTTCCGCCATCCGGTTATGGATGTCGGCGTCTTTTAACGCTGCCACCAGTACCAACAGCAAGGCACCGCCACCGATCACACCTGCAATCTTCAGCCATTTATTTTTCTGGGGTTCTGTTTCTGAATTGAGGTTCATGAGCATGATCACAAAAAGAAAAAGCACCATAATGGCGCCGGCATATACGATCAGATTCACAATGGCCAGAAACTGGGCGTTGAGTAATATATAATGTCCGGAGATTGCGAAGAACACAACAATCAGCCAGAGAACGCTGTGCACGGGATTTTTACTCACCACCATCATGATGGCGCTGAATATGGCCAGTATACTTAGAAACCAGAATAGAATTTGGGTGGCGCTCATCAATCGTGTTTTTCAGGTCTTTTTCCCCTGGCTTTTGCGAAAGCTTCGGGATCCGTCAATGGGTTAGGTATCAGCAATTCCTGCTTGCCATATATAAATGTCTTCCTGTTATAATTGGAGGGCACCATGGTTTCCGACAAATAGACGGCGTCTTTGGGGCATGCTTCTTCACACAAACCGCAGAAAATACAGCGAAGCATGTTGATTTCGTACTTGACGGCATATTTTTCTTCCCGATATAAATGTTCTTCCCCCGGCAAACGTTCGGCAGCTTCCATGGTAATGGCTTCTGCAGGACAGGCGACCGCGCATAAACCACAGGCGGTGCAACGTTCCCGACCTTCTTCATCCCGGTTCAATACCTGTACACCCCTGAATACCGGACTGAAAGGCCTGGTCTGCTCGGGGTAATTGATTGTTGGTTTTTTCCTGAAAATATGCTTGAATGTGATGGCCATACCCTTGGCAATCGCCGGGATATATAATTTCTCCCAGATCGTCATCGGCTTTCGCTCGACCTGCTTTGCTTTTGAAGTAAGTGCCTGCATAAATTTTATTTTTTACGCTCCGCTAAATTATTTTTATCGTTTCAAGCTGCCAAATCGCAGATCGTGGATCGTAGATCGATACGCGATAAGCGATAAACGGTACACGACTAAAAACCATACTGACGATACAACACCACGAATCCCGTTACGAGCATATTCAATATCGCCAGCGGAATCAGCGCCTTCCAGCCGAGGTTCATCAACTGGTCGTAACGAAAACGCGGGATTGTCCATCTCACCCACATGAAAAAGAATATAAAAACACAAATCTTTAAAAATAAGCTCAGCACTTCCAGGCTCGCCAGGAGATTCTGTCCGTGGTTCAGACCGAAACTGGTATCATTAATAAAAGGAATGTCGTAACCGCCCCAGAATATTGTGGCCATCACTGCTGAACTGATAAACATATTCACGTATTCCGCAAATAAATAAAATCCGAGTTTCATGGAAGAATATTCCTGGTGATAGCCCATGTTCAGTTCGCTTTCCGCCTCTGACAAGTCAAAAGGAGTGCGGTTACATTCAGCAAAAGCACATACCAGGAAAATGAGAAACCCAACCGGCTGATAGAACACATAGTATTTATGATCCAGTTGCTGTTGCACTATCGTATTCAGGCTCAGTGAGCCGGTCAGCATTAGCACGGCGATCAATGTCAGCCCCATGGCCAGTTCGTAGGATATAATCTGCGATGCCCCGCGTATAGCGGCCAGCAAAGAAAATTTATTATTGGATGCCCATCCCCCGATCATCACGCCATATACCCCCATGCTCACGACACCGAAAATATACAGTATACCGATGTTCACATCTGCGATCTGCAAAGAAATATCACGGCCGAATGCATGAACATGCCCGCCCCAGGGAACCACGGCGCTGGTCATCATCGCCGTAAGCATGGCAATCCCGGGACCGAGAATAAATAAAAATTTATTGGACAGGTTAGGAACGATTTCTTCCTTCATGAATAATTTCAACCCGTCGGCCAGTGGCTGCAGGATACCGATCGGACCTGCGCGGTTAGGCCCGCGACGGTCCTGGATAACAGCAGCGACTTTTCTTTCAGCCCAGGTTTCATACATGGCCACGATCAGGGAAACAGCAATGATAATAGAAATCAGGATTGCTTTCTCAATGATCAGGAACCAGTCTATCGTCAGGAATACATGCATGTGAACTAATAGAATTTCTTATATAATATATAGTACTTAATATGATTCCAAAATGAAATAACAAATACGATCCCGATAAATCCTGTTAATATATCACTTATTTTCCCTGGCTTCACAAATATCAGGCTCAGTACAGAAACCACCAGGATCATATCGATCCAAAAAAGCTTATTGTGAAAAATCATGAGCCGGCCTTTGGATTAAAATGAAAATGATCATTTTTAAAATCCGTCGAATGAGCCGGACCCTCTATTTCGGACAAATCAATTTCCGGCCTGTTCACTTCACTCACACTATGGATATCCATCAGCAATTTCGGCTGTCTTCCATCCATCACTTCAGGCATCACCTCCTGCGGTTTCACAGTTCCCACATAGTGCCCTGCAGATATCACAGACTGACGGCTGATTTTTGTCGGGCCTTCAATTACCCAGTCGCTGGTTTTCTTTTTTTCAAAACGGCATTCGTTGCAGATAAAATCTTTTACTTCACCCCACTGATCTTTTCTTGCGGTAACCCGATACACTTCTTCTCCCCGGTTCCAAAGGGTCACTTTGCCGGAACATTTGGGACAGTCGCGGTGGGCGTCCTGTGGTTTTAAAAACCAAACACGGTTTTTGAAACGGAAAGTTTTGTCGGTGAGTGCTCCTACGGGGCAGACATCAATCACATTGCCAATGAAATCGCTTTCCAACGCCTTATGAATATAAGTGGCGATTTCAGAATGATCGCCGCGATCCAGGATTCCGTGCTCGCGTTTTTTCGTAAGCTGATCTGCTACAAATACACAACGAAAGCAGAGTATGCAGCGCGTCATGTGCAGCTGGATATAGGGACCGATATCATGTTTTTCGAAAGTCCTTCTTTTGAATTCATAGCGCGTAGCTTCTGCGCCATGCTGATAACTCAGGTCCTGCAGTGAACATTCCCCGGCCTGGTCGCAGATCGGGCAATCCAGCGGATGATTGATCAGTAAAAATTCCACCACACCTTTCCGGGCATCCAATACTTTTTCACTCGTGATATTTTTCACCACCATGCCATCCATTACGTTTGTACGGCAGCTCGCCACGAGTTTGGGCATAGGCCGCGGATCGGCAGTTGATCCGGCAGCGACTTCCACCAGACAGGTTCGGCATTTCCCCCCGCTGTTTTTCAATGTTGAATAATAACACATCGCAGGCGGCGCCACATCCCCGCCGATTTTTCGGGCTGCATTCAGGATGGAAGTGCCGGGTTCCACTTCGATATTGATGTTATCGATCGTGACCTTAAACATTTTTTTTTCTTCAGCCATACAATTCTTTTCAATTCTAAACGGCTGCCACGGCAGGTTCCAATGGATCTGCGTAGTGTGCAAGGCCAAAATTTCTTACCTGACTTTCCTCGGGATTTTTAATATGCCATTCAAATTCATCCCGGAAATGACGGATCGCTGCGGCCACCGGCCACGCAGCGGCATCTCCCAGGGGACAAATCGTATTTCCTTCAATTTTACGCTGGATATCCCAAAGCAGATCAATATCACTCATCTTCCCTTTTCCCTTCTCAATATTCATAAGGATTTTTTCCATCCATCCGGTTCCTTCACGGCAGGGTGAACATTGTCCGCAGCTTTCATGGCGGTAGAATCTCGCCAGGGTCAGCGTATTTTTTACGACACACTGGTCTTCATCCAGTACAATGAATCCGCCGGACCCCAGCATGGATCCTTTAGCAAAACCACCATCGGACAGGCTTTCATAATTCATTAGTCTTTTCTCTCCCTTAACTGTTCTGAGTAAAAGGTTTGCCGGAAGGATGGGCACGGATGAACCGCCGGGAATGCAGGCTTTTAATTTTTTTCCCTTGGCAATACCTCCGCAATATTCGTCGCTGTAAATAAAATCCTCCACGGAGATCGTCATATCGATTTCATACACACCTGGTTTATTGATATTGCCACAGGCAGAAATCAGTTTGGTACCAGTGGATTTTCCGATCCCGATTTTTGCGTATTCTTCGCCGCCGAGAATTATGATGGGTACAACAGCTGCGAGGGTCTCCACATTATTCACTACAGTAGGCCGGTCCCAGGCGCCCTTTACTGCCGGAAAGGGAGGTTTGATCCGGGGATTGCCCCGTTTACCTTCAAGACTTTCAAGCAGGGCTGTTTCTTCTCCGCAGATATAGGCACCGGCTCCGCGATGCACATAAATTTCCAGGTCAAATCCGGAACCCAGGATATTTTTTCCCAGGAATCCATTTGCCTTTGCTTCGTTGATTGCAGTTTCCAGAATGTCGATGATCCAGGCGTATTCACCCCTGATATATATATAGGTAACATGACTGCCCAATGCATAGGAAGAAATGAGCAGTCCTTCGATGAGCAGGTGGGGAAGAAATTCCATCAGGTATCTGTCCTTAAACGTGCCCGGCTCACTTTCATCAGCATTGCAAACCAGGTGACGGGGTACGCCTTCAGGCTTTGCAATGAAGCTCCATTTCATGCCTGCCGGAAATCCGGCACCACCACGACCGCGCAATCCGCTCTTCTTCACTTCGTCAGTAACCGCATCCGGCGTCATTTGTTTGATGGCTTTTTCTGCCGCCTGATAACCTCCTTCACGACGATATACATCATATCCGCGGATCCCTTCGACACCAATTTTTTCCAGTAATAATTTTCTTGCCATGCTGCTGTCAATATTAATTCTTCAAGATCTCTGCTCAGGGGTTATTCTTCCCTGCTTTTTTCTTTAAATACTTTCGGCTTTACCAGGAATAATATACCCTGAAAAAAACCGGCGCCTCCCATTGCAAATGAAATATAGAGTAACAATGCTTTCGCCTGAACATCCTGAACAAAAAAATTGCTTATCAATCCCAATAGAATCGCAGAGAAAAACAAAACCCAGGCTAATATTTTTAAATTCGATTTCATCTTTTAGTTATTGACAGAAGCAAATTTCCGGCATTCTGCAATAATGGAATCTACTTTTTCCTTTGTCAGGTGTTCGCGGTAGGATTTTCCCAACTGCATCATGGGTGCGTAACCGCAGGCACCGAGGCACTCTACCGTTTTCAGGGTGAACATGCCATCATGTGTCGTTTCCCCTACATTGATATTTAATTTATTCCTGATATAATCTATGATCTCATCGCTTCCATTAATCATACAGGGGCCAGTCTGGCAAACTTCGAACACATATTTCCCAACCGGTTTCAGATTATACATGGAATAAAAAGTGGCCACTTCATATACTTCTACCGGCAGGATGCTGAGCAGTTGCGCCACATAGTCCATAGTTTCAGTACTCAGCCAGCCGCCGAAATGATCCTGTGCCATATGCAATAAAGGGAGTATGGCAGATTTCTGTTTGCCTTCCGGATACCTCGAAATCAGTTCTTTCACTTTAGCCAGTTTATCTGGCGGAAACGATAAAGAACTCATCGGCTTTTCCATTATTTATTTAATTATTAATTCCATTTTGAATTCTTACATATTCCCAACTCCACATTTCCACAATTCTACTACGCATCCATCTCTCCTGCAATAAGATTCATGCTGCTCATAGTAAGTACTGCATCACTCAGCATGGACCCCTGTGTCATTTCTGAAAATGCCTGGTAATATATGAAGCAGGGCCGGCGGAAATGCAATCTGTATGGAGCGCGTCCCCCGTCACTGATCAGGTAAAATCCCAGTTCGCCGTTTCCGCCTTCGACGCTATTGTATACTTCGCCGGGTGGAATTTCCGTTTCTCCCATTACAATTTTGAAATGCCAGATCAGGGCTTCCATTTTAGTATACACGTCGGATTTTTTGGGAAGAAAATATTCAGGAACGTCTGCATGGTATATTTCCGCATCGGCCCCTTTAAATTCCTGTACTTTTCGGTAAGCCTGTTCGATTATTTTTAGCGATTCCCACATCTCCTGATTACGCACCAGGAACCTATCATAGGTGTCTCCTGTTTTACCCACCGGGATAACAAAATCAAAATCCTCATAACTGGAATAAGGGGTGTGCACCCTGACGTCATAATCCACGCCGGCTGCACGGAGATTGGGTCCGGTGAATCCGTAGTTCAATGCTCTTTCGGCACTGATCGCACCCGTGCCGATGGTACGGTCCATAAATATGCGGTTCCGGGTAAATAGATTTTCGAATTCTCTAAGCACGTCGGGATATTCTTTCAGGAATTTTTCCAGCTTTTCAAAAACGGTGGTATTGAAATTTCTTTCAAAACCGCCAATCCGTCCCATATTGGTGGTTAGACGTGATCCGCAGATCTCCTCATAAATTTCATAGATCAGTTCGCGGTATTGCATCACATAGAGAAAACCGGTAAAAGCCCCGGAATCCACGCCGACCACGGAATTGCAGATCAGGTGATCTGATATACGTGCCAGTTCCATGATAATGACCCGCATGTAATCAACCCGTTTCGGTGTTTTGATACGAAGCAGTTTTTCACATACCAGGTGCCAGCCCATATTGTTGATGGGAGATGAACAATAATTTAAACGGTCAGTGAGAGGTGTGATCTGGTAGAGTGGTCTTCTCTCAGCGATTTTTTCAAATGCGCGGTGAATGTATCCGACGGTTTGTTCCGCGGAAACAATTCTTTCCCCATCCAGCTCGAGGATATTCTGGAATACACCATGTGTTGCCGGGTGTGTGGGACCCAGGTTCAGCGTAGTGGTAGTCTTTTCTATGCTTCCTTCGGGAAGCTTAATGTGCTGCTCACTCATGGTACAAAATGTCAGAGTATGGAAGTATGGGAGTATGGGAGTGTGTGATTCACATTTCCAATTCCCCACTTATCCATAATCATTTTATTTTTTACTGAACTCAATTTATTTCTCAATTTGTGATTTGAACTACTTACTCCCATACTTCCATACTTCCATACTTCCATACTTCCATACTTCCATACTCCCATACTCCCATACTTTCCCCTATCTCCCAAACATCGCGTCGTCTTTATCAATGCGTGTCTGGTCTTCCAGGGGATATTCTTTTCGCATAGGAAAATAATTCATTTCATCTACGTTCAGGATCCGTTTCAAATTGGGATGACCGACAAAATTGATCCCGTAAAAATCATAGGTCTCCCTTTCCATCCAGTTGGCTGATGAAAATAATTTGGTTGCCGTAAATACATCCGGCTTCCCGATATCAGTAAAGACTTTATACCGGATACGGATATTATCTATGAGGTTATGCAGGTGATAAACAACTGCGAGTTCTCTTCCTTTAAGGTTGGGATAATGGACAGCTGTCAGATCGGTTAAAAACGTAAATTTTAATTCCGGATCGTCATAGAGAAACTGAAGCAGTTTGAGGTTCATGTCTTTCGGCGATTCGAAACTGAGCATGCCATAAGGCTCTTCAAAGCCGGTGACCTGATCGCCGAATTGCTGTTGAAGTTTCTGTTTTATGTAAGCGTTGTCCAATGAAATGAATTAAAGTATCATACTTTACTTAATGCCGTAACTCTGCATCAGCTCCTTATACTGCTCACCGTTTCTTCTCCGGAATGATTCCTCTCCTACCAGGTCCTGGATCCGCATGAATCCATCGAGTATGCCTTCCGGTCTTGGCGGACAGCCGGGTACATATACATCCACGGGTATGATCTGATCAATTCCCTGTAATACAGAATAAGAATCAAAAATTCCTCCTGATGAAGCGCAGGCACCTACAGCCATCACCCACCGGGGTTCGGCCATCTGGAGATAGACCTGTTTTAAAATGGGGCCCATTTTTTTGGCAATGGTTCCCATCACCATCAGCAGGTCGCACTGCCTTGGCGAAAATCCAAGCCGTTCCGCCCCAAAACGGGCCAGATCATAGTGGGAGGCCATGGTAGCCATAAATTCTATCCCGCAGCAGGAAGTAGCGAAAGGCAGGGGCCACATGGAATTTTTACGGGCCAGACCAACGGCATCACTGAGTTTGGTAGCAAAAAAACCCTCTCCGGGAAGCCCGGGCGGCGCATCTGCGAGACTGATATGATTTTTTGTATCAGCAGGAACCGTGTTCACATTAAATCTTACTGGTCTTGACATGTTATAAACTTTTTAACATCCAACAAAAGCTGTCGGATGGCTCTTTATCATAACAATCGTGGAAGCTCCGGGGTTCTCAGTAAAATGTCAATCTTCCCATCGTAAAGCACCCTTTTTTATTATATATATAAATCCGATCAGGAAGAAAAATACAAATAACAACACTTCAGCAAAACCAACCCATCCCAGTGCACGGAAATTGATTGCATAAGGATAGAAGAAAATCACTTCCACATCAAAAAGCACAAACAGTATGGCGATTAAAAAATATTTAATGGCCATGGGCTGACGGGCATTTCCTACGGATTCAATACCACTTTCGAAATTTTTTAATTTTTCGTCTGTATTCCTCTTAGGACCCAGGAGATGCGTAACCCCCAGCACTAAAAAAACAAAGGCACCGGCAAAAAGTAACTGAATGGCAATCGGCAAATAATCACTTGCACTATCCGGTCCTGAAATCAGGTTAGTTGTCTGCAGGAGAAAAGGAATCATAAGAATCGTTCCGTTGCGTGACAAAAGTAATGCAGGAGGGTCAGATTTCATGGGATTGTTTTGGTCAATAACATATAATAAAAAAAACCCCTGAGCAGATGCTTCAGGGGCTGCAAAAAAAATTATATCAACTATTTCCCGGCAGACTGATTGGGACCACCTTTCGGTTTTGTTGCCGGTTGTTTGGGTGGTTTGGTCAGCATATCAATTACATTCAGCGCTGTTGCATTGGTGGGATCCACTTCCAGCACTTTCCTCATATATTCCACCGCCTTTGCCTTATCTTTTTTTATGTCGTTATAGTAACTCGCGAGATAAAAATAAGCTCCTACCACCTGACTCTTATATTTAGCCGAGTCGGGTATCGACCGGGCAAACTGGGCCAGCTTCTCATATGCTGCAACTGCCAGTCCCTGCGAATTGGAACTGTCATCCTGCGCCTGTTTACTTTTGGCACACCAGAGATATCCGAATATCTCATTCGGGTATCTGGTTTCATATACGCCGCAGAAAATGCTGTCAGCTGTTTTATAATTTCCTGCTGAGTAGTTTGCCATACCATATTTATACAAGTCTGAATTGGTAGGATTTTTTAAAGAATTATACATGGCTCCTGAGATAACGGCTGCAGCCTGCTTGTCTTTAATTTGTTTAGCAAGATCCAATGCTGCAGTAGCAAATTTTTGCTTGTCTGAATCCAGGGTATCCATCGCAATTGCCTTGGCATACCATTGAAATGCCTGGCTTTTCTGAGCAGAATCGGGCATTTTGCCGTAAATCTTACCGTATTCTTCATAATCCGTAGCCAATAGCTGGGATGAATCTGCTTTTGCCAGCAGATTTGCCATAGCTTCTTTTGCAGCAGTGTAGTCTCCGAGTGAATCCGATGCATAGGCAACCAGCCTGTACATACGGATATTTACATTCGGACCGTATTGACCGATGAGTTGCTGCGCGCGGGTGCGGGCTTCAGGCACTTTACCCGTAACATACAGCATACCTGCCTTCATATATTCCAGTTCCGGACCCTGATCTGAATTTGCAGCATATTTATCGAGGTATGTGGCTGCTTTATTTACATCCCGCAGGAACCAGTAGAGAAAAAGTTGTTCATAGGCAGGCGCATAAGCCGGATCGATCGTAACAGCCGATTCAAATGCCGGCAGAAAATATTCCCGGTTATTTTGTGTAAGGTATACGATACCGATTTTCATCTGGGCTTCTCCCAGCTTCGGATCAGTGGTCAGTGCCTTTTGATAATTGGTTACCGCACCACCGCCATCGAGTTGCTTACGATAAGCGTCCCCCATTAATACATAGGTCTGGGGATCATTAAATCTTTTAATCTGGGTAGCCGTCGTTAATTTCTGAAGTGCGTAATTCAAATCTCCTGCTTTTGCATCAATATTCGCATAGGCAACCGCGTTAAGCACATTGATGTCTTTTTCTTTCGTGAGACTGATGGCCGTTTCAAATCGCTGACGCGAATCTGTTTTATTACCATACAATAGTTCCACATGGCCCATGCCGGCCAAAAGCAGGGGTGCATTCCCGTTGGTAGCAAGCATTTTCTGGTAAAGTGCCTTAGCTCCCGCGGTATCGCGGGTATCTCTTCGATGAATCATGGTTTGACCCAACCAGTATACAGCGTCTATATTATTCGGGTTCGCGTTCAGGACTTTTTCAAAAGCTCCCTGAGCACTCGCATACCTTTCATAATATAAAAACTGTTTCCCCTGCTCTAAAGTCTGGGCCATAACTGTACTGCCGATGCAGGTGAACGCCAGTAACAGGCTGATGCTTGTTTTTCTCATTCTGAATCTCCGTTTATGGTGTATAAATATATCCAAAAAATGATTATTCCTGTATCTGCATATCCCGAACATCAAAATTCATTCTTGCCGGCACCAGGTAGGATCTTTTGAAGATCAACTGCCCTCTTTCGTTCACCAAAAAATTTACAAAATTATTCCCCACACCGCTCCAATTCTCCTTCAATATGTAATACAATCCACGTACCATAGGATATTTACCATATACGATATTCGCCTGAAAAGGGTAAACAAAGGGTTTGTCCGTACAACGGTCGCAACGGATGGCCACCACTTTCACTTCTTTCAGAAAGGCCAGTTCCAGCGAGTCTTCCTGGTCTCCGATCCAGTTCAGCCCTATAAATCCAACCGCCCCTTCATGACCGCCTACATACGATATCACCTGCGGACTGGATCGGGCGGCAACCACATTCTTTCCTAATGGCTTGCCCCTCAGGATGGAATCCAATACGTAACGCACTGTACTGGTAGCCGAAACCCCGTCCATTACGGCTTCCCTTTTCTTTTTGTCATTTCCCTCCAGCAGTGCCCGGACATCATCCATGCTCATTACCGTGTCCTGGGAATGATTATTTACGACCAGGGCAACGGCGTCATAGGCGAGAATTCCGGAAACAGCCGGCCTTTTCACCGTATCCCGGAAAAATCTTTCCTCGGCCAGGCTCAGTCCCCGGGTTACTATCACCATCCTTACGCTGTCGTTTGACAAGTCCCTTAAACATGCGGCCTCCGGTTTATAGTCCACCAGCACATGAGCATTTGGAAAAGAACTTTCGAATACTTTGAGTTGAGAATCGATCACAGGTTTAAAGGATTCGTCAACACTTATATGAATGGTACCGGAAAGCGGGGTCTCCTGTTGTGCCGTTGAGCCGGAATGACATCCCGTAATCAAGACTCCTCCAAGGGCCAATAAGATGCATGGAAAACATCTGGACAAAAAGTTCATCCCCATTAAATATTAGTTAAAATAGTTTTTCTTATACCCCCGGTAAATACGAAAAAAGCCGTAGAGAATACATAGTCCGGCGAATAAATAGCGAAACTGATCATCGATACCAAAGGCGACCCCAAAGCGGGGTGCCAGGAGGAAAAAGATACCCAGGCAAAAAATTACAATACCCATACCGTAGTCCATAATGGATCTTCTCAACCGGTAAGTTTTGGCGCGTCTGTCCAGATCCTTTTCTTCGGGCATGAGCATTCGTTTATAAGCGGTGGGCAATATACAAAAAAGGCGGAAAGCCTGATGCTTAAAGCCTAAAGCTTTTTCCTGATGGCAGTTGACGGTTGACCTCGCATGTGCGGGGACAGTTGGCTGTTCGCGCCAACGATCCGTCATCGTTCTTCCGCGCCAACAAAATTAACCGGCAGGTTAAAATAGACAGCCACATTACGATGATTTTGCGAACCGGGTTTCCATTCGGGCATTCTGCCAATAACCCTCTTTACTTCTTTTTCAAAAACGGCCTCCGCTCCCTGGGTGATTTCAATATCCCGAACACGGCCATCGGCTCCCACAACAAAGCGGGCTATTACCTTGACCTGTTCTCCTGCATCCAGACTGTTTTCCGGCACCCTCAAATTTTTGAGCAGAAATCGTTTCAGTGCTTCCATCCCACCCGGAAACTCAGGCATTATTTCAGGCTTGTCAAGGATCAGATTGTTGTTTTCATCAGGAACTTCGTTCACAGAAGTAACTACAGTACCCTGAGTTCCATTATTATGATTCATTTGGTCATTCCCTGCATTTCCTGATTCATCTTTTTGACCGATGGCTGTCTCACTCAGCTGTTCGATTGTGGCGATGGGTTTCAAAACAAGATTATCACGCACAATAAGTGGCGTATTATCCTGTGTCGCCGCCATGGGTTTCGGAGCCGCCGGTCGGGCCGGCGGAGGGATTGGTTTTTCAGCCGGAGGGTAGTAAATGGGATCTATTTTCGTGTCGGGGATGGTGTATATCGTGGTCATCACGGGTGTGGATTGAAATATAATATAGGCCAGGCAACATATTACGACCATGGAAAAAGTAATTCCCATAGAAATCAGCAATCGGCGGTGGTAATATTTGCGCAGGGGATAAGCACCGTACATTTTATTCCTGTTTTCAAATAAGAGGTCCAGGGGATCTGCCTGGAGCATGGCAAAGGGTTCCATATAATCTGTTTAAAGATGATAGAATTAAAATAGAACCTGCGCAGTGGCTATGAGATGCCGGGGCTGTGGGATTCCATAAATGGATGACCGAATGTTACTTCCACACTCCCATACATCCACACTCCCACACTCCCATTCTCCCATACTCCCATACTTTCTCCAAAGCCGCGGGCTTTACTTACTTTTGCAAGCATGAAAATTTTAATGGTTTGTCTGGGTAATATCTGCCGTAGTCCCCTGGCGGCAGGAATATTGGAATCAAAGGCGAAAAAACTGGGTCTTGACTGGGAAGTTGACAGCGCTGGAACCAATAATAGTTACCATATCGGGGAGGCTCCCCATCCCCTGTCACAGAAAGTTGCAAAACTCCACGCACTGGATATCAGCAGCCAATGTGCCCGCGCATTTGTTGCGGACGATTTCGATCGTTTCGATAAAATTTATGCGATGTCGGGTGATATCCTGGTGGGCATGAAAAAAATTGCCAGAAAAAAATTCAAACCCGAAAAAACAGACCTCATATTGAATGAAATATACCCGGGTGCAAATATGGACGTTCCGGATCCCTGGTATGGCGAGGAGCCGGACTATCATGATGTTTATGAGATGATCGATAAGGCCTGCGACAAGATTATTGAAAAATACGGATACCTAAAAACGGCCTGATCATGAGTAAACCCGGATTACCTCAGGGCACACGGGACTTCGGACCAGAAACCGTGTATAAACGCAATTTTATTTTTCAAACCATCCGTTCGGTTTTCGAACTCTATGGATATGAACCCCTGGAAACGCCGGCCATGGAAAACCTGGACACTCTCCTGGGTAAATACGGTGAGGAGGGGGATAAACTGATTTTCAAAATTCTTAACAACGGGCTGGATCAGGATTCAAAAAAAGAAGGAGCGCGTATCGCTTTCGAAAATATTCTGGCAGGAAAAAATGACAAAGGAATCACGGAGCGCGCTTTGAGATACGACCTCACGATTCCCTTTGCCCGTTATGTGGCCACTCACCAGCATGAACTCAGTTTCCCTTTCCGCCGTTACCAGCTGCAACCGGTTTGGCGGGCGGACCGCCCGCAAAAAGGCCGTTATCGCGAGTTCTGGCAGTGCGATGCCGACGTCGTAGGAAGCCGTTCACTGATGAATGAAGTGGAACTCACTCAGATCTACCTGACCGTTTTTGAAAAGTTAGGCATTGATGTGGAAGTACGCATAAACCACCGGAAAATTCTTTCCGGCCTGGCAGAGTCCTGTGGTGGTGTTGAAAAAACAACTGATATAACGACGGCCATTGATAAACTGGATAAAGTCGGAATTGAAAAAGTAAAAACCGAATTGTTAGAAAAAAAACTTTCTGCGGGCCAGGTGGAACTCATTGAAAAATACCTGCGCCTGTCGGGTAGCAATGCGGAAATGCTCCATGAACTTACCAGGCTGGTACCGAATAAAAATACCGAGTCGGGTATTTCGGATTTAATATACATTCTCGATTTTTTTGAGAGAAACGGAGATGAAGCGCATCAGCCTAAGGGAACCGGTAGTGAAGGCAATTCGAATAGTATCAGCAGTCTTTCTGTTTCCGGAAAAGTAGTTCTTGATTTTTCTCTCGCCAGGGGATTGAATTATTATACAGGGATTATTTATGAAGTGCGTGCAAAAGGGGTGCAGATAGGCAGTATCGGAGGCGGTGGTCGTTACGATGATCTGACCGGGTTGTTCGGTGTTCCGGGCATTCCGGGTGTCGGGATTTCTTTTGGCGTGGATAGAATTTATGATGTGATGGAAGAATTGAAGTTATTTCCTCCATCTGTTCAGCGATCTACACAGGTTTTGTTTTTTAATATGGGTGTGTCCGCGGCATTAAAAAGTTTCGAACTGATGCAGCAACTGCGTCGTGAAGGCATACGCTGCGAACTCTATCATGAACAGGCGAAATTGGACAAGCAGTTTAAATATGCAGAGAAAAAAAACATTCCCAGGGTAGTTATAATCGGAGAAGATGAACTTCTTTCGGGAAATGCCAAGGTAAAGGATCTTCATTCTGGTGTTCAGGTTGAAGTGAAATTTGAAGAGCTGGCTAAGAGCGGATACTAGTGTGGAGAAGTGGATGTGTGAATATGAGGGGATGTGGAAATTGAATGAGAGAATTGAAATTTGGGAATGAGAAAATTCTACGGCCAACTGCCCCTGCACATGCGGGGCCAACCGTCATACGTCATCCGTCCCGGCATTGCGGGGCTAACTAACGAATCCCCTCAAAAACAACCGCAGCACCCTGACCAACGCCGACACACATAGTAGCAAGTCCGTAGTGTGATCCGCGTCTTCTCATTTCATGTAGTAAAGTGGTGGAAATGCGCACACCACTGCAGCCGAGCGGATGTCCGAGTGCGATGGATCCACCGTTTACATTAATTTTTTGAAGATCCAGCCCCAGGTCATGAATACAGGCTATGGCCTGAGAAGCAAAGGCTTCATTCAGCTCGATCAGATCCATTTCATCGAGTTTTAAACCTGCCCGGTAAATGGCTTTCTGTGAGGCGGGCACCGGACCCAGACCCATGATGGCAGGATCTACTCCCGCCACACCCATGGAAACAATTCTGGCCATGGGCTGAAGATTATAATTTTTTACAGCTTCTTCGCTGGCCAGCAACATGGCAGCGGCCCCGTCGTTAAGTCCGGCAGAATTTCCTGCAGTAACGGTTCCATCCTTTATAAAAGCCGGTTTGAGTCTGGACAATTTCTCCAGTGAGGTTTCGCGGGGATGCTCGTCTTTGGTAACCCAGCTAATCAGCTGATCCTGTATCAGTTCCACCGCCGCCATTTCATCATCCCATTTTCCTGCAGCAAGTGCAGCGAAGTATTTTAACTGAGATTCGAGGGCGAATTCATCCTGCGCGATTCTTGAAATCTTCCAGCGTTGCGCAACATTTTCTGCAGTTTCACCCATCGAGTATGGGTGATATTGATCGGTGAGTTTTTTATTTGGAAAACGCCAGCCAATGGTGGTGTCCACCATATCCAGTTTGCGGCTATAAGCAGAAGTTGGCTTTGCCATTACAAATGGCGCCCGCGACATACTTTCCACACCCGCAGCGATATAGAGATCACCTTCACCGCACATAATTGCACGGGACGCATCCATTACTGCCTGCAGACCGGAAGCACAGAGTCGGTTTACAGTCGTTCCTGCTACAGAAACCGACAAACCCGCCATCAGGGCCGCCATGCGTGCGACGTTGCGATTATCTTCA
>Ga0163162_10001404_pt1 | contig 22418 bp, 18 predicted proteins | sample S55metaG_FD_115310 | JGI IMG/M metagenome (GOLD analysis project Ga0163162, IMG submission 115310) | Switchgrass rhizosphere microbial communities from Kellogg Biological Station, Michigan, USA - S5-5 metaG | ecosystem: Host-associated > Plants > Roots > Rhizosphere > Soil | place: USA...
CGCGTGCTGGGCATGATCTTCGAGAAGTCCTCGACCCGTACCCGGATCTCCTTCGAGGCCGGCATGATCCAGCTCGGCGGCCAGGCGATCTTCCTCTCGCCGCGCGACACTCAACTGGGCCGTGGCGAGCCGATCGGCGATTGCGCCATTGTCATGTCGAGCATGCTCGACGCGGTGATGATTCGTACCTTTGCCCACAGCACCCTGACCGAATTCGCCGCCAACTCGCGCGTGCCAGTGATCAACGGCCTGTCCGATGACCTGCACCCGTGTCAGTTGCTGGCCGACATGCAGACGTTCCTTGAACACCGAGGCTCGATCCAGGGCAAAACCGTGGCCTGGATCGGCGACGGCAACAACATGTGCAACAGCTATATAGAAGCGGCGATCCAGTTCGACTTCCAGTTGCGCGTCGCCTGTCCGGAAGGCTACGAGCCCAACCCTGAGTTCGTGGCCAAGGCTGGCGATCGTGTGACCATCGTCCGCGATCCGGCCGACGCCGTGCGCGGCGCGCATCTGGTGAGCACCGATGTCTGGACTTCGATGGGTCAGGAAGAGGAAACTGCCAAGCGCCTCAAGCTGTTCGCCCCGTTCCAGGTCAACCGTGCCCTGCTCGACCTCGCTGCCGAGGATGTGCTGTTCATGCACTGTTTGCCTGCGCACCGTGGCGAAGAAATCAGCCTCGACCTGCTTGATGACCCGCGCTCCGTCGCTTGGGATCAGGCAGAAAACCGTCTCCACGCACAGAAGGCCCTGCTCGAGTTCCTCGTCGAACCGGCATATCACCACGCATGAGCCATGAATTACTGCTGAACCTGCGCAACCTCGCTTGCGGCTATCAAGACCAACGCGTGGTGCAGAACCTCAATCTGCACCTCAACGCCGGTGACATTGGCTGCCTGCTCGGCTCGTCCGGCTGCGGCAAGACCACCACCCTGCGTGCGATTGCCGGTTTCGAACCGGTGCACGAAGGTGAGATCACTCTCGGTGGCGAGACCATTTCCAGCGCCGGTTTCACCCTGGCGCCGGAGAAGCGCCGGATCGGCATGGTGTTCCAGGATTACGCGCTGTTCCCGCACCTGAGCGTTGCCGACAATATTGCCTTCGGTATCCGCAAGCATCCGAACAAAGAGCGCGTCACCGAAGAGCTGCTCGAACTGGTCAACCTGAAAAACCTCGGCAAGCGCTTCCCGCATGAGTTGTCCGGTGGACAGCAACAGCGCGTCGCCCTCGCCCGTGCCTTGGCGCCGGAGCCGCAATTGCTGTTGCTCGATGAGCCGTTCTCCAACCTCGATGGCGAACTGCGCCGCAAGCTCAGTCATGAAGTGCGCGACATCCTCAAGGCCCGTGGCACCAGTGCGATTCTGGTGACCCACGACCAGGAAGAAGCCTTCGCCGTCAGCGATCACGTCGGTGTGTTCAAGGAAGGTCGACTCGAACAGTGGGACACGCCGTACAACCTGTATCACGAACCGGCAACGCCGTATGTGGCCAGCTTCATCGGTCAGGGTTACTTCATTCGTGGCCAGCTCGGCAGCCCGGAATCGGTGCAGACTGAACTGGGCGAGTTGCGCGGCAATCGGGCTTACACCTGGCCGATTGGCGGCGCGGTGGATGTTTTGTTGCGTCCGGATGACATTGTTTATGCGCCGGACAGTGCGTTGAAAGCGCGGATTGTCGGTAAGACCTTCCTTGGTGCTTCGACGCTGTATCGCCTGCAGTTGCCTACGGGGGCGCAGTTGGAGTCGATTTTTCCGAGTCATGCGGATCATCAGGTTGGCGCGGAAGTGGGGATTCGTGTTGCCGCCGAACACCTCGTACTGTTCCAGGCATCGGGCAGCACCGCCGCACAAATCCCGGCAGTGGAAAACGGCGTCCGCCGCTACAGCACCGCACTCTGATCCGGCCCGGATCAACACTGTGGGAGCGAGCCTGCTCGCGAATGCAATGTATCAGTCACAGATGATTTGACTGACCGACCGCATTCGCGAGCAGGCTCGCTCCCACAGGTGTTTTTGGGCTAGCCCAACAACAATGTGCCGCTGGCAACCAGCGTCGCATTAACGCCGATTTTCACCCGTTCTCCTTCCAGCCGGCAGAACAACTCCCCTCCCCGCGCCGAACGCTGACACGCGGTCAGGCTCGACCTGCCCAGACGTTTCGACCAATACGGAATCAGGCTGCAATGCGTCGAGCCGGTCACCGGGTCTTCATTGATGCCAATTGCCGGTGCGAAATAGCGCGAGACGAAGTCATGCTGATTACCGCGCGCCGTGACGATCGCGCCCAGCCACGGCAGCTTGGCCAACGCGACCATGTCGGGCTTGCAATCAAGCACGGCCTGTTCCGACTCCAGCACCACAAACAGTTCGTTTGAGCCGAGTACATCAACGGCTTCAACACCCAATGCGCGTTCGACATCCAGTGTCACACCAATCTCTGACGGCACAATCGAAGGGAAATCCAGCCACAAGCGGCCATCTTCACGGCTGACGCTCAATGGCCCGGACTTGCTGGTGAAGTCGATACGCTCGGCGGTTTCCTTATACATCTCGAACAGCACATAAGCACTGGCCAGCGTGGCGTGCCCGCACAATGGCACTTCGGTGGTCGGGGTAAACCAGCGGATGTGCCAGGCCTGACCTTCGCGCACCAGAAACGCGGTTTCCGCCAGATTGTGCTCAGCAGCGATCTTTTGCATCAGCTCATCCGCAAGCCACGCCTCCAGCCGATAAACCATCGCCGGATTACCACTGAACGGCCGATCACTGAACGCGTCGACCTGATGAAACTCGAGCTGCATAACCTTCTCCCTAAGTCAGTCGGCAGAGCATGCAGGCACGCTGCGATCCACGCCAGTGACAGAACCGGGCAATTTTCTACATACAGCGATAACGGTTACGCGCGGCCGATGTCGGAGAATTTTGCCTGAGTGTGTTCGGCGAGCACGGCTGGCGCCAGTTCGACCTCCAGACCACGCCGACCGGCGCTGACATAAATAGTCGCAAAACCCTGAGCCGAGTTATCGATGAAGGTGCGCAAGCGCTTCTTCTGCCCCAACGGGCTGATGCCACCCAACAGATAACCGGTGGAACGCTGAGCCGCTGCCGGGTCAGCCATCTCGACTTTTTTCACACCGGCGGCATGCGCCAGGCCCTTGAGGTCGAGGCTTCCGACGACCGGCACTACTGCCACCAGCAATTCACCTTTTTCGCTGGCTGCAAGCAAGGTCTTGAACACCTGCGCCGGCTCGAGTGCCAGTTTTTCTGCGGCCTCGAGCCCGTAGGAAGCGGCCTTTGGGTCATGTTCGTAACTGTGCACGCGATGTTCGGCACGAACTTTTTTCAACAAGTCCAACGCAGGGGTCATGGCAGCTCCGGGCTCGGCAGTGAGAGAAAAATCCTCCGGCGGATTCTAGGTGATCAGCCCCTAAAAGGCTCTATCCCAACCCGTGATTCCCGTGACTTGCAGACAGTCTGAGCGCGCCGTTCTGCCTCGACGGCACAGGATCATTCACACAGCGAATAGTTTTATTGTGACCGATGGTTCACTTTCGACCTTTGACAGGTTTGTTTCTTGTCTATATTTTTTCGAATCTGAATAATGTAAGAATTATCGTCATCGCGGCACCCAGCAGTAAACCGGGAAAGGAATGGGGATTCCTGACCGGAGAAAATCGCGCCCTGCCCTATCGGCATGACGCCAGACAACAACAAAAACCGAGGTTTTCAATGACAACTGCTTTACAGCAACCATCGCTCTCAAGCCAATGCATGGCCGAATTTCTGGGTACTGCACTGCTGATCTTTTTCGGCACTGGTTGCGTCGCCGCGCTCAAGGTCGCGGGCGCCAGCTTCGGCCTGTGGGAAATCAGCATCATCTGGGGCGTCGGCGTGAGCATGGCGATCTACCTCACAGCCGGGGTTTCCGGTGCACACCTGAACACAGCGGTGAGCATCGCGCTCGCGATCTTCGCTGACTTCGAAAAGCGCAAACTGCCGTTCTACATTCTTGCCCAGATCGCCGGCGCCTTTTGCGGAGCGCTGCTGGTTTACACGCTGTACAGCAATCTATTCTTCGATTACGAACAAACTCACCAAATGGTTCGCGGCTCGGCCGCCAGCCTAGAGTTGGCCTCGGTGTTCTCGACGTTCCCCAATCCAGTGCTGTCGACTGCTCAGGCATTCCTGGTGGAGATGATCATCACCGCGATCCTGATGGGCGTGATCATGTCCCTGACCGATGACAACAACGGCCTCCCAAAAGGCCCGCTGGCACCGCTGCTGATCGGTTTGCTGATCGCGGTGATCGGCAGCTCGATGGGCCCGCTGACCGGTTTCGCGATGAACCCGGCGCGTGACTTCGGTCCGAAACTGATGACTTTCTTCGCCGGCTGGGGTGAAATTTCCTTCACTGGCGGCCGCGATATTCCGTACTTCCTGATTCCGATTTTTGCACCGATTGTCGGTGCCTGCCTCGGCGCTGCCGGGTATCGCGGGCTCATCGCCCGTCACCTGAGCGGCGCCACACCTGCTACAAAGGATGCAGAACCGGCCATTGACGGCAAACCAAGAACTTCTTGAAACAGTCGGCGCGGGCTCCTGCCCTATAGAGCCTGCGCCACGGCCCACTCTCCCTTATTTCGTCCAAGGCAATCGACATGACCGACATTCAGAATAAGAACTACATCATTGCCCTCGATCAGGGTACGACCAGCTCCCGCGCGATCATTTTCGACCGCGATGCGAACGTGGTCTGCACCGCGCAGCGCGAATTCGCTCAGCATTACCCGCAAGCCGGTTGGGTCGAACACGATCCGATGGAAATCTTCGCCACCCAGAGCGCGGTGATGGTTGAAGCGCTGGCCCAGGCCGGTCTGCATCACGACCAGGTTGCCGCCATCGGCATTACCAACCAGCGTGAAACCACCGTGGTCTGGGACAAGACCACTGGCCGCCCGGTGTACAACGCCATCGTCTGGCAGTGCCGCCGCAGCACCGAGATCTGCCAGCAGCTCAAGCGCGATGGCCACGAAGAATATATCCGCGACAACACCGGTCTGGTCACCGACCCGTACTTCTCCGGCACCAAACTGAAGTGGATCCTCGACAACGTCGAAGGCAGCCGCGAGCGTGCGCGCAATGGCGAACTGTTGTTCGGCACCGTCGATAGCTGGCTGATCTGGAAATTCACCGGCGGCAAGGTGCACGTCACCGACTACACCAACGCCTCGCGCACCATGCTCTTCAACATCCACTCGCTGGAGTGGGATTCGAAGATGCTCGAGATCCTCGATATCCCGCGCGAGATGCTTCCGGAAGTGAAGGCTTCCTCGGAAATCTACGGTCGTACCAAGAGCGGCATCGCCATCGGCGGTATCGCCGGTGACCAGCAAGCGGCGTTGTTCGGCCAGATGTGCGTGGAGCCAGGTCAGGCGAAAAACACCTATGGCACCGGCTGCTTCCTGCTGATGAACACCGGCGACAAAGCGGTGAAATCCCAGCACGGCATGCTCACCACCATCGCGTGCGGCCCGCGTGGCGAAGTTGCTTACGCATTGGAAGGTGCAGTGTTCAACGGCGGTTCGACCGTACAGTGGCTGCGTGATGAACTGAAGATCATCAACGACGCCCACGACACTGAATACTTTGCCAACAAAGTGAAAGACAGCAACGGTGTGTACCTGGTACCGGCATTCACAGGTTTAGGCGCCCCGTACTGGGACCCGTATGCCCGTGGCGCGCTGTTCGGCCTGACGCGCGGCGTGCGTGTGGATCACATTATCCGCGCCGCACTGGAATCGATCGCCTACCAGACCCGCGACGTCCTCGACGCCATGCAACAGGACTCCGGCGAACGCCTCAAGGCTCTGCGTGTTGACGGCGGTGCGGTGGCGAACAACTTCCTCATGCAGTTCCAGGCCGACATTCTCGGCACGCAGGTCGAGCGTCCGCAAATGCGCGAAACCACCGCACTTGGTGCGGCATATCTGGCCGGTCTGGCGTGCGGTTTCTGGGGCAGCCTGGAAGAACTGCGCGGCAAAGCGGTGATCGAGCGTGAGTTCGAGCCGAGCCTGGATGAAGTGGAGAAAGAGAAGCTGTACAAAGGCTGGAAAAAAGCCGTCAGCCGCACCCGTGACTGGGCGCGTGAAGACGCTGAATAAGCCAACCTTCAGATCCATATAGGCATCTAACTGGTAGGGAGCGGATTCCTGCGGCATCATGGGCAAATTTTGCACGGCAGCCCAAAGGAAGCCCCATGAATCTGCCTCCCCGTCAGCAGCAAATCCTCGAGCTGGTTCGCGAACGCGGCTATGTGAGCATCGAGGAAATGGCCACGCTGTTCGTTGTTACCCCGCAAACCATCCGCCGCGACATCAATCAGCTCGCGGAAGCCAATCTGCTGCGTCGTTATCATGGCGGCGCGGCTTATGATTCCAGCGTCGAAAACACTGCCTATGCGATGCGCGCCGATCAGATGCGCGATGAAACACAACGCATCGGTGAAGCCATCGCCGCCCAGATTCCCGATCACGCCTCGCTGTTTATCAATATCGGTACCACGACCGAATCGATTGCCCGCGCCCTGCTCAATCACAATCATCTGAAGATCATCACCAACAACCTGCACGTAGCGTCGATGCTCAGTGCCAAGGATGATTTCGATGTGCTGCTGACCGGCGGCAATGTCCGTCGTGACGGCGGTGTGGTCGGCCAGGCCAGTGTGGATTTCATCAATCAGTTCAAGGTTGATTTCGCGCTGGTCGGGATCAGCGGTATTGATGAAGACGGCAGTTTGCTGGATTTCGATTATCAGGAAGTGCGGGTTTCCCAGGCGATCATTGCTAATGCGCGGCAAGTGATTCTGGCCGCGGACTCGAGCAAGTTCGGACGCAATGCGATGATTCGCCTCGGCCCGATCAGCCTTATCGATTGCCTGGTGACCGATCAGCAGCCGGTGCCGGCGTTGGCGCAGTTGTTGAGCCAGCACAAGATTCGCCTGGAAGTCGTCTAGTTACTCGTTCCCACGCTCCGCGTGGGAAGGCAGCCCGGGACGCTCTGCGTCCCACCTCAAAAGCCGACGCAGAGCGTCTGTGGATTCATTCCTTTGCTGCGCATGGGAACGATCTGCCCGTAAATGTTCGAAAATTTTCTTTTAATCGCCCTTCGATGAGTTTTTTCAATCGAAAGCGACTGGCTGCGCACGTGTTTATGGGCTACCATTTTCGCAAATGAACATTCATGTTCGATTTCCAATATAGAAAATCAAAAGAACCCGAGGCCAGCCGATGTCCACCTCTACCTTGCGTACGCCCCCAATCTCCGAGATCTACGACATCGCCGTTATCGGCGGCGGGATCAATGGCGTGGGGATCGCAGCGGATGCCGCCGGTCGCGGGCTTTCGGTGTTCCTTTGCGAAAAGGACGACCTGGCCAGCCACACCTCGTCGGCCAGCAGCAAGCTGATCCACGGCGGCCTGCGCTACCTCGAACATTACGAATTCCGTCTGGTGCGTGAAGCGCTGGCCGAGCGCGAAGTGCTGCTGGCCAAAGCGCCGCACATCGTCAAACCGATGCGCTTTGTGTTGCCGCACCGTCCGCACCTGCGTCCGGCATGGATGATTCGTGCCGGCCTGTTCCTCTATGACAATCTCGGCAAACGCGAAAAGCTGCCAGGTTCGAAAAGCCTGAAATTCGGCGCCGACAGCGCGCTGAAAAGCGAGATCAAAAAAGGCTTCGAATACTCCGACTGCTGGGTCGACGACGCCCGTCTCGTGGTACTCAACGCCATGGCTGCCCGCGAAAAAGGCGCCCACGTGCACACCCAGACTCGCTGCGTCAGCGCCCGTCGCGCCAAAGGCCTGTGGCACCTGAACCTGGAACGTGCCGACGGCAGCCTGTTTTCGATCACTGCCAAAGCGCTGGTGAACGCCGCTGGCCCGTGGGTCGCCAAGTTCATTCGTGATGACCTGAAGATGGAATCGCCGTACGGCATCCGTCTGATTCAGGGCAGCCACATTATCGTGCCGAAACTGTACGAAGGTGATCACGCGCACATCCTGCAAAACGAAGATCAACGCATCGTTTTCACCATTCCGTACCTCAACCACTTCACCCTGATCGGCACCACCGACCGGGAATACACCGGTGATCCGGCGAAAGTGGCAATCACCGAAGGCGAAACCGATTACCTGCTGAAAGTGGTCAATGCGCACTTCAAGCAGCAGATCAGCCGCGACGACATCCAGCACAGCTACTCGGGCGTACGCCCACTGTGCAACGACGAATCCGACAACCCGTCGGCCGTCACCCGTGATTACACCCTGGCCTTGTCGGCTGGCGGCGAAGAAGCGCCACTGCTGTCGGTGTTCGGCGGCAAGCTGACCACCTACCGCAAACTCGCTGAGTCGGCGATGGCGCAGTTGCTCCCGTTTTTCACCCAGATGCGCCCGAGCTGGACGGCCACCGCCACCCTGCCCGGCGGCGAAGACATGACCACGCCACAGGCTCTGTGCGCGCAGATTCGCGACAAGTTCGACTTCGTGCCGACCGAGATCGCTCGTCGCTGGTCCACTACTTACGGCAGCCGCACCTGGCGCATGCTCGAAGGCGTGGAAACCCTGGCCGACATGGGCGAGCACCTCGGCGGCGGACTCTACACCCGTGAAGTCGATTACCTGTGCAGCGAGGAATGGGCGACCACTGCCCACGACATTCTCTGGCGCCGCAGCAAACTCGGTTTGTTCACCACGCCGGCAGAGCAGGAAAAACTGGCGGCGTATCTGGGTAAGGTTGAACAGAACCGCAAGATCGAAGCGGCCTGATCTTCGGATCAACGCTTAAACGAAAGCCCCTGAATTGAGAGATTCAGGGGCTTTTTGTTGTGCCAACAAGATCCAGCCCCCCTCACCCCAGCCCTCTCCCCCCAAGGGGGGCGAGGGGGAAAGGGAGCAGATCGGGGGGCGTTCAAATAATGCGCTAGGGAAAGGGAGCCGATCGGCGGAGATTTCCAATCCTGAGGTCGACTCGATATTTCAGGTCGGCATCACTCGCAAGGCAACGCGGTCAGTCCCCTCTCCCTCCGGGCGGTCCGACGTTTCGGGAGGGCTTGGGTGAGGGGCTTTGGGGCTGGCATCACTGCGCCAGGTGCAACAACAGAAAATCAATGAACGCCCGCGACTTGTGCGGCAGGTGCGGGGTGTTGGGAAATACCACATTGATCGACTGCGAAGGCAGCGAATACTCCGGCAGCAAGCGCACCAGACGCCCGGCAGCAATGTCATCTGCCACCACCCACGCCGGCAGAACCGACACGCCCAGGGACGACAACGTCATCGAGCGAATCGCCGTCGACGAGTTCGATTCGAAGTGGCTGGTGCCACCGACCTCAACGCCCTGCCCTGGCCCATGGCGTAATGTCCACTGGGTCGGCGCCTGCAAATTGCTGTTGGCGATCCACGGCACGCTGTTCAGATCCTGCGGTTCCCGCACCGGATGTCGGGCGAGGAGTTGCTCGGTGGCCACCAGCACGATTTCATAATCGGCCAACTTGCGACTTTTGAATGCCGAGTCCGCCAAGTTACCTAGACGAATCACCAAATCCAGCTTTTCCGCGACCAGATCGTTCAACGAAGAGTTGAAGTTGTAGCACAAGCGAATTTCCGGATAACGCTCGGAGAACAGTGGAATCAACGGCAGAATATACTTTTCACCGTATTCACTGGTTGAACTAATCCGTAACTTTCCGGATACCCGATTATTACCTTTCAGGACATTATCAAAGGCATTATCGATGTCCGCGACAATGCCCTTGAACTCTTCATAAAACTCCTGACCTATTTCGGTCAGGGATATATTGCGGGTGTTGCGGATCAACAGCGTCGCCGACAAAACCTCCTCCAGCGCCTTGACATGCAGGCTGGCCATGGCTTTGCTGATACTCAGATAGTTTGCAGCTTTGGTATAAGAACCAAAATCCACCACCGCGAGGAACGTCTGAACCCGATTAAGATGAGAGTGCATGGCGCTATGGCTCACTGTTAAATCCTGTCAAACATTGTTTTAAGCATAGTCGTATCGACACTTCAAGTCCATCGCCCCTATGCTGCGCGGCAAAGGGGATTCAACATGAACTATCGCTATAAGATCGCGCTGATCTTTCTGATCGGCTTTTTTATTGACTGTATAAACATATTTATGTCGGCGGTGGCACTGCCCAGTATATCGGCAACTTTACAGGTCAGTACTTCATCGGTGGCGTGGGTCGCCAATGCTTATATTCTTGGCCTGACCCTGATTATTCCGGTCAGCACCTGGCTGGCCGGGCGTTTTGGCAGTCGCGAGATTCTCACCGCTTCGATGCTGGTGTTCACCGGCTCTGTGTGGATGTGCGGCATGGCCGACAGTTTCCACGAACTGGTGATCTGGCGCTTCGTTCAGGGCGTCGGTGGCGGGCTGCTGATTCCGGTCGGTCAGGCACTGACCTTCAATCTGTTTCAGGGCGAGCAACGGGCGAAAATATCCACACTGGTGATGGCCGTCGCGCTGATTGCCCCGGCGATTTCACCGACGGTCGGCGGCATCATTGTCGACAGCAGCTCCTGGCGCTGGGTGTTCTACAGCAACATTCCGTTCTCGCTGATCGCGGCCGGGCTGTCATGGTTCTGGATCAAGGAAAGCAAACCAGCGGACCTGCCACGTCCGGACATCAAAGGCTTGTTGCTGGTCAGTGCCGCACTCGCCAGCCTGCTGATGGGCATGTCGCTGTACGGCGGCGACTACCCGGCGCTGGCCGCGTTGAGCTGTGTCGCGGCGGGTTTGCTGTTCATCGTGCTGTACCTGCGGCACTACCGCCGCTGCAGCAACGCGATCATCGAATTGAGCCTGCTCAAAAGCAAAAAACTCAGCACTTCGATCTTCATCTATTACGCGATTCCCGGCGTGTTCACCGGGGCCAATCTGATGAGCATTTTCTTCCTGCAGAACACCCTGCACTTCAGCGCCCGGCTGACCGGGATGTTCATGATCCTCTACGCCATCGGCGCGTTCATTGCGATGACGATTTGCGGCCGGGTCTACAACCGGGTCGGCGCGAAACGCCTGTTCACCCTCGGCATGCTGCTGCACAGCGCCGGCATCGCCACGCTGATGCGGGTCAACGCACCGACAGATCTGTGGGTGATCGTCATCGCTTACAGCTTGATGGGCATCGGCGGTGGCATCGGCGCCAACACCGCGCAAACCACCTCGCTGATGGATTTCTCCGGCGGCGATACGCACAAGGCCAGTGTGATCTGGAACATCAATCGGCAGATGTCGTTCAGCCTCGGTGCCGCGTTGTTTCTGATGATTTTCAATGTGCTGCTCAAGCAGTTCGACACCACACAGGCCTACCACGCGACCTTCGCGATTGCCGCGCTGGTCGGGCTGTTCCCGCTGTTTCAGATGAGTCAATTGAACCCTCCAAAGGAATGCCATGAACAACAACCTGATTGAACGAGCGCAACACAGTATTCACCACGTGCACGAACTGATTCACCGCGTCTTCACCGATGCCGACGGGGCCGGCGCAGACGCCATCGCACCGCTGATGGAGGTGTTCGCCGAGCACTTCAGCTTGGTCACCACCTCGGCCGCCGTGGTCGGTCGGGCGCAAGTCGAGCAACTGTTCAGCGGCGCCGTCGGTGCCCGCAAAGGTCTGGAAATTCTGATCAGCGACCTGCACACGGTCTGGCACGAAGGCTCGACCGTGGCCCTGCGCTACAAGGAAACCCATCGTCTGAATCAGAGCGAAACCTCGCGCCTGTCGGTGGCGATCCTTCGCGTCCAGCACCACGACGTCCAGTGGTTGTACCTGCACGAAACACCGTTGAGCCAGGAAAAGCCTGCATGAAATTCACCGTCACCCACTGCCGGATGCTCTCGGCGTCGATCAAGGAAGTCACCGTCAGCGGTCCGGCCTCCCTGGCGGACATGACCCATGCCGGTGCGCACTTCAAATGGCTGATCCCGGGGCTGGACGACTGTCGGCATTACTCGACGGTGCATGTGAACGAGGTTGCGGATGGCCAGTTCACCTTCGCCATTCGCCTCTCGCCGGACTCCGTCAGCAGTCAGTACATCCGCACCTTGGCCGTCAATGACAGCGTGGAACTGGAAGGTCCGCTGAACACCTTCAATTACCCGCTCGACGCTGACAGCGGGCGTGACATCGCGATTGCCGGCGGCATCGGCATCACGCCGCTGACCGGCATCCTGCGCCACTTGAGCGCGTTGAACCGCCCTGCGCACCTGCATTACTTCGCCAAGAGCGTCGACGACGCGGTCTACGCCCGGCACCTGCAAGAACAGCTGCAAGAACGCCTGCAACTGCACCTCTCCGGCAGCCGCCCGGCAATCAGCGAAGTGCTCGCCGATCTGCGCGCCGATGACCGCCTGTATGTCTGCGGCCCGGCGGCGATGCTCAGCGCCGTGCTCAGCCACGCCGAAAGCGTTGGCCTGGCGCGGGAGCAGATCCACCTGGAAGTGTTCAACGTGGCCCGCGATGACGCCGCGCAAGGCTTTGTCATCGAGGCGGCCGACTCCGGCGTCAGCGTCAATGTCGGCCCGCAACAGTCGCTGCTCGAAGCCTTGGAGGCGGCCGGACTCGACCCGCTGTACGACTGCCGTCGTGGTGAATGCGGCGTCTGTGCGCTGGACGTCCTCGAAGGCGAAGTCGATCACCGCGACTTCATCATGAGCGAACAGGAAGCGGCGTGCAGTGCGCGAATCTACCCCTGCGTCTCCCGCGCCAAAAGCCCGCGCCTGAAACTGGCGATCTGAGAGAGGACACTCCGTTGGACAACTATTTCAATGGCAGAGAAGTGCATAAATCTCTGTTCCTTGATCAGGCGCTTTTCGAACAGGAACAGCAGCGCGTGTTTGCCGCGAGCTGGTGCTACCTGGGTCACGACAGCCTGATCCCCGAGACCGGCGACTACTTCACCACCACCCTGGCGCAACAGCCGCTGGCCATGGTTCGGCAGAAGAACGGCGCCATCGTCGTGCTGCACAACCGCTGCCCGCACAAAGGCGTGAAAGTGCTGGCCGAGGCACGCGGCAATGTCGGCCGCTTCATGCGTTGCCCGTACCACGCGTGGACGTTCAAGACGGACGGCGAGCTGCTGAGCATTCCGGTGAAAAAGGAGTACGACGACTGCGACCTGAGCAGTTGTTCCGCGCACAAAGGCATGCGCCCGGTGAACGCGGTGCACAACTATCGCGGCTTCGTATTTGTGCGGCTGACGGAAGAAGGCATCGGCTTCGAGGAATTTTTCGGCGAGTCGCTGTCGACGCTCGACAACATGGTCATGCGCTCGCCGCAGGGCCAGCTGAAAGTAATCGGCCAGCCATTGCTGCACCGCCATCGCTGCAACTTGAAAATGGTCGTCGACAACCAGACCGACACCTGCCACCCGATGATCGCTCATGAGTCCTCGGCCGGCGAAGCCATACGCCTGTGGCAGGAAACCGGCGCTCAGGGCAAGCCACCGATGGCGGTCGAGCTGTTCTCGCCGTTTATGGCCTCCTACGAGTTTTTCGCCGGCATGGGCATTCGGGTCTGGCCCAACGGCCACGGGCACACCGGGGTCAGCAATTCGATCCACAAGGCGTACACCGACATCCCCGGTTACTGGGACTTGATGGTCGAAAGCTACGGTGAAGAGCAGGCCCGGGCGATCCTCGACGACACCCGCCACAACACCGTGTACTTCCCCAACCTGATGGTCAAGGGACCGATCCAGACCTTGCGTGTGATCAAACCGGTCAGCGCCCGGGAAACCATCGTCGAGTCGTGGATCTTCGAACTGCAAGGCGCACCCGTGCAGTTGCTGGAAAGGACTGTGCAGTACAACAACCTGATCAACTCGCCGTGTTCGATGGTCGCCCACGACGACGTGGAAATGTACGAACGGGCCATGGAAGGCCTGGGCAGCGACGCCAACGAATGGGTCAACGTCGCCCGTTTGTTCAGCCCGAACGAATCCTACGCGCAGACCCAAGTGGTGTCCGGCACCAGCGAAATGGCCATGCGTAATTTCTATAACAGTTGGCAGCACTTGATGCGGGACGACCATGCAACACGATCAATCTAATCACCACGCCATCGAGCACCTGATCGAGACCGAACTGCACTTGCTCGACCAGCAGGATTTCGACGCCTGGCAACAGCTGCTCAGCGATGACTACCACTACTGGATTCCCATGACCCGTGAACAGGTCAGCCCGTTGCACGAATCGTCGCTGGTTTATGAGGACCGTTTTCTCACCACGCTGCGGATCAACCGGCTGGCCAATGCGCGCAACTTCTCCCAACAGCCCAAGAGCCGCAGCCTGCACATTGCCCAGCGCCCGCGCATCACCCTCGACGCAGCCTCGTTCAGCGCGTTCGCCAGCTCCAACATGCTCTATTGCGAAGCGCGCGGCGACAACGAATGGCACTACCCGGTGACCGTCGAACATCAGCTGATCAACATCGATGGCACGTGGAAGATTCACGGCAAGAAGATCCTGTTGCTCAACCCCGCACGCGCCCTTGAAAGCCTGCAGCTCATTATCTGATCGATCGAGAAATCCCCTGTGAAGCCTATTCCCCATGATTCCAGTCAGGCGTCCGCGTGCCTGTCTTTTCCCTACGTCGATCTGCTGTATGACTATGGCCAGTTCTTGCGCAGTGCCGATGAGGCCATTGGTTACCTGCCGGCGGAAACAGCCGAGAAACACATCGGCATCGTCGGCGCTGGCCTCAGCGGACTGGTCGCCGCTTACGAATTGCTGCGCGCCGGTGCGCGTCGCGTGACGCTGTTTGAAGCGGAACCCGAGCATGTCGGCGGGCGTCTGCTGACGCAGTGCTTTGATGAGGAACAGCCGCAGTTCATCGCGGAAATGGGCGCCATGCGCTTTCCGCCGAGTGAAGTCGGGTTGTTTCATTACCTCAATCGCTTCGGCATTCAGACCACCGAGGCGTTTCCCGACCCGGGCGTGGTCGACACCGAAATCCACTACCGTGGCGAAGCCCATCACTGGGCAGCCATGCAACCACCGCCGGCGCTGTTCAGCACCGTGCACCAGGGCTGGATCGCGTTTCTCAGCGAAGGCGTCACCCTCGATGACGGCACGTGCCTGGCACCGCCACTGCTGATCACCGAATTGCTCAAGCAGCACAATTACTGCGAAGTGCAGCCCGAGTGGCAACGCTATCTGGACTGCTTCGGTGACAGTTCGTTTTACTCGGCGATGGTGCGCATCTTCACCGGCAAAAAACCGCCGGGCGGCAAGCCGTGGCGCAAGCCCGAAGACTTCCATCTGTTCGGTTCGCTGGGCATTGGCTCCGGCGGTTTCCAGTCGGTGTACCGCGCCTCGTTCACCGAGATCCTGCGCTTGGTGGTCAATGCGCTGGAGGTCAATCAGCGTCTGGTGCCCAACGGTATTTCTTCGCTGGCCGAACGGATTGCCGACACCGAATTCAACGGCATTCAGGTGCGCGACATGATTTGCCGCACGCGCATCGAATCGATCAACAAAGGTGCACACGGCGAAATTCTGCTGGCCGGCAGCAACGGCGAAACCTACGCCTGCGACCGGGTGATCACCACCACCACGACCCGCGCCCTGCAAGTGAACCTCAAGCTCACGCAGAACCAGGCCTTCGTCAATCGCGACGTCGCGCGGGCGATCAACGAAACGCACATGGTCGGCTCATCCAAGCTGTTCATCCTGACCAAGGACAAGTTCTGGCTCAAACATGGCCTGGCGCAAAACATTCAGACCGACACGCTGGTCAAGGGCGTGTATTGCCTCGACTACGCGCCGCACGATCCGGATTCCTGGGGCGTGGTGCTGATCAGTTACACCTGGGAAGACGACTCGCACAAGATGGTTTCGATGACCGACAAGGTGCAACGCTGCCTGCGTCTGGTCGATGAACTGGCGATGAGCGCGCCGGAATTTGCCAGCCATCTGCTCCCGCTCGACGGCGACTACCAGCGCTACGTTCTGGAATACGACTGGCTGACCGACAAGCACGCACTCGGCGCTTTCAAGCTGAATTTCCCTGGCGACGATATTTACTCCGAGCGCTTGTTCTATCAGTTCCGCACCGCACTCGATCCGCAACAGGACACCGGTTTGTACCTGGCCGGTTGCGGCGCCTCGTTCACCGGTGGCTGGGCCGAAGGCGCGATTCAAACCGCGCTGAATGGTGCGTGCGCGGTGATCAGCAGTCTGGGCGGCGACCTGATTGCCGGCAACCCGCTCGACGACTTGCACTCGCAGTACCGCTACTGCTGACCCAGTCCCTTTCCACGCCGAGAATCATCCATGTACAGCCAGCTTTCAATTGAACAGCTCGTCAACGGCTTGCGCAGTGGCCAACACTGCCCGGACACCTGGCAGCATGCCTTGCGCGAGCGTCATGTGCAGATGCAACACCTGAACAGTTTCATCACCTTCGACCCGTCAGCGTTCAAGGCAAATGCTGCCGAACGCGACGGCGCACTGTATGGCCTGCCGGTGTCGTTCAAGGACAACATCAACGTCAGCGGGATGCCGACCACCGCCGGCACGCCCGGGCTGGCCGACTATGTGCCGCAGGCCGATGCCGGCATCGTCGAGCGCTTCCGCCAATTGGGCGCGCAGATTGTCGGCAAGAACAACATGCACGAATTGTCGTTCGGCGTGACCTCGGCCAACCACTCTCATGGCGCGGTGATCAACCCCGCCAACGAACGCCACAGCGCCGGTGGCAGCAGCGGTGGTTGCGCAGCGGCCGTCGCTGCCGGACTGGTGGCGTGTGCGGTCGGCACCGACACCGGCGGTTCGGTACGGATACCGGCGGCGTTCTGCGGGATTGTCGGGTTTCGCCCCACCACCGGCGTTTATCCGGTCGACGGCATCGTCCCGGTGTCGCAAACCAAAGACACTCCGGGCCTGTTGACCCGCACCGTGGAAGACTGTCAGTTCGTTCACGCGCAACTGACCGGCAGCCTGCAACAGGCAGAAACCCGGCCGTTGCGCATCGGCATTCCCGAGCGCTTTCTCTGGACAGAACTCGCCGACAATGTGCGGCGTGATTGCCGCGCGGCCATCGATACCTTGGCCGATCGCGGTGTGATCATCGTGCCGGTCGACGATGCCGTGATTGGCGAGATCAACGAGAGCATTCAGTTTCCGCTGCCGATCTATGAGTTCTTCATCGACTTTCCACGCTTCCTGATGAAAGCCGGACGCGGCGAACAGTTCCTCGACATCCTCGCGCAGATTCGCGATCCGGCGATCAAGAAAATCCTCACTGCCCAACTGGAAAGCCCAGCGATTTCCTACACCGACTACGTGCAGGCATTGATGAGCAAACTGCGTCTGGAGAAGGAATACCGCGCCCTCTTCAGCCGCCATCAACTGGATCTGCTGGCTTACCCGACCGTCACATGCAGCGCGCCACTGCTCAGCGCTTGCGCGGATGAGAGCAACTTCGAAACCTTCGTGCGCAACACCGACCCGGCAAGCAACCTGGCCGCGCCGAGCGTCAGTATTCCGGTGGCACCGAAAGGGGCTTTGCCGGTGGGCCTGTCGTTCGATGCACTGCCGGGGCAGGACGACTTTTTGCTGGCGAATGTGCGGCACCTGAAGCACCTGCTCGACATCGGTTAAACCACGATCTCTGTGGGAGCGAGCCTGCTCGCGAAGGCGTCGTGTCAGTCGACATCAACTTCGTCTGCCACACCGCTTTCGCGTGCAGGCTCGCTCCCACAGGGGACCTTGCGTCGATGCACCTATAACAATTCAAATTGCGGGCCTTGCCATGCGCGTCACCTCAATATCCTCCGTTCCCGCTGTCGAACGCTCGCCGTCGATCCTCGGCGGCGCCATGATCATCGGCGGCACCATCGTCGGTGCCGGCATGTTTTCGCTGCCGGTAATCATGTCCGGGCTGTGGTTCTACGGCTCGGTTGCCGTGCTGCTGTTTGCCTGGTTCTGCACGTTGCACTCGGGCCTGATGATTCTTGAAGCCAATCTCAACTACCGTGAAGGCGCGAGTTTCGCCACGATCACCGGCGATCTGCTGGGGCGTGGCTGGAGCCGTTTGAACGGCTTGAGCATTGTCTTTGTCCTCTACACCCTGACGTACGCCTACATTTCCGCCAGCGGCTCAGTGATTCACCACACCGCGCAATCCTTCGGGCTTGAGTGGTCATCGCGCGCCGGCGGTTTGGGGTTCACGCTGCTGGTGGCGTTCATCGTCTGGCTCAGCACCACGGCGGTGAGCCGCATGACCACGTTGGTGTTCGGCGCAAAAATCCTCGCGTTCTTTCTGACCTTTGGCGGTTTGCTCGGCCATGTGCAAAGCACCACGCTGCTCAACCTGAACAGCGGCGACAACCATTACTGGCCTTATCTGCTGGTGACCCTTCCCTTCTGCCTGACTTCGTTCGGTTTTCACGGCAACGTGCCGAGTCTGATGAAGCATTACGGCAAGGACCCGCAGCGGATTCGCGCCTGTCTGGTCGGCGGCACCTTGATCGCTCTGGCGCTGTATCTGGTGTGGATGCTGTGCAGCATGGGCAACATTCCCCGCGACACGTTCAAGGACATCGCCCAGCGCGGCGGCAACATTGATGTGCTGATCAGCGCGCTGGGTTCACGGCTCAACAGCGCCAATGTCGATCTGCTGCTGACGTTTTTTTCCAACTTCGCCGTGGCCTGTTCGTTTCTCGGGGTGACCCTGGGCTTGTTCGATTACCTGGCCGATGTGCTCGGTTTCGACGACAGCCCCGTCGGTCGTCTGCAGACCGCTGCCGTGACCTTCGTGCCGCCGATGCTTTGCGGCTTGCTCTGGCCGGAAGGCTTTCTGCACGCCATCGGTTTCGCCGGGTTGGCGGCGACATTGTGGGCGGTGATTACTCCGGCGCTGCTGGCTCGGACTTCGCGCAAGCGCTTTGGCAGCCCGCGCTATCGCGTGTGGGGCGGCACGCCGATGATCGTCCTGGTGCTGTTGTTCGGGGTGATCTGCGCGATGTCGCATTTGTTGTTCGTGTTTGATTGCCTGCCGGTGTGGCGTTGAAGTATCGCGTTCGGTTTTCCGAACGCGACTCCACGGTCGATTCGGTTAACCGGATCAGCCGGGGTAAAAAATACCGCCACAAAACTTTAATAGCGTTATAAATCATAAACTTATATATCAGAGACTGGTCTGGCACGAGTCATGCTCTACACTCTCTCGACGAATGCCTGTTGCGCCAACACTTCAGGAGCCGTCAGGCATTCGAAGCACAAAAGGGCCGACAAACTGGCTCCATAAAAAAAACAATGTCGAGGAAAATTTGATGCGCATCGTTCCCCATATCCTGGGCGCAGCCATTGCGGCCGCTCTGATCAGCACGCCAGTTTTCGCCGCCGAACTCACCGGCACCCTGAAGAAAATCAAAGAGTCCGGTGTGATCACCCTGGGCCACCGCGACGCCTCCATCCCGTTTTCCTACATCGCTGACGCTTCCGGCAAGCCGGTTGGCTACTCCCACGATATCCAGCTGGCAATCGTCGAAGCGATCAAGAAAGACCTCGACCTGCCAAACCTGCAAGTCAAATACAATCTGGTGACCTCGCAGACCCGTATCCCGCTGGTGCAGAACGGCACCGTGGACGTCGAGTGTGGCTCCACCACCAACAACGTCGAGCGTCAGCAGCAGGTTGACTTCTCCGTCGGCATCTTCGAAATCGGTACCCGCCTGCTGGCCAAGAAAGGTTCGGCTTACAAAGACTTCGACGACCTCAAAGGCAAGAACGTCGTGACCACCGCTGGCACTACCTCCGAGCGCATCCTCAAGGCAATGAACGCCGACAAGCAGATGGGCATGAACGTTATCTCCGCCAAAGACCATGGCGAATCCTTCCAGATGCTGGAATCGGGTCGTGCCGTTGCGTTCATGATGGACGACGCGCTGCTGGCCGGTGAAGCCGCCAAGGCCAAAAAGGCGACTGACTGGGCCGTGACCGGCACTCCACAGTCGTACGAAATCTACGGCTGCATGATGCGCAAAGGCGACGAGCCGTTCAAAAAGGCTGTGGATGACGCCATCAAGGCCACTTACGCTTCGGGCGCGATCAACAAGATCTACGAGAAGTGGTTCATGCAGCCGATTCCGCCAAAAGGCCTGAATCTGAACTTCCCGATGAGCGACGAGCTCAAGGCCCTGATCGCCAATCCGACCGATAAAGCGGCTGACGACAAGAAATCCTGATTTCTGACTAACCTTATCCCCTGAGGAGGCTTCTGCTTTTTCAGGGGATGGTCACTCCCTGCTGGCATTTTCTGGAAACACTCGAACCGGTGGCTGTCGAGCCGATCGCGTGTGCCTGACCGTCAAGGTCAGGGAGGGAACGGAGTTTCCCCAGGCGGGCACTTGTACATCGATCGAATCGAGGGGAGACCCTAATGAATTACAACTGGGACTGGGGCGTGTTCTTCAAGTCCACCGGCGTGGGCAGCGAGACCTATCTCGACTGGTTCATCTCCGGTCTGGGCTGGACCATCGCCATCGCCATCGTGGCCTGGATCATCGCCTTGCTGCTGGGCTCGATACTGGGCGTCATGCGCACCGTGCCGAACCGTATCGTGTCGGGCATCGCGACGTGCTACGTCGAGCTGTTCCGTAACGTGCCGCTGCTGGTTCAGCTGTTCATCTGGTACTTTCTGGTGCCCGACCTGCTGCCGGCGGATCTGCAGGAGTGGTACAAGCAGGACCTCAACCCGACCACTTCGGCTTACCTCAGCGTAGTCGTTTGCCTGGGTCTGTTCACCGCCGCCCGTGTCTGCGAACAAGTGCGCACCGGTATCCAGGCGCTGCCGCGTGGCCAGGAATCCGCCGCCCGCGCCATGGGCTTCAAGCTGCCACAGATCTACTGGAATGTGCTGCTGCCCCAGGCCTACCGCATCATCATTCCGCCGCTTACCTCGGAATTCCTCAACGTCTTCAAGAACTCCTCCGTGGCCTCGCTGATCGGCCTGATGGAGCTGCTCGCGCAAACCAAACAGACTGCCGAGTTCTCGGCCAACCTGTTTGAAGCGTTCACCCTGGCGACCCTGATCTACTTCACCCTGAACATGAGCCTGATGCTACTGATGCGCATGGTCGAGAAGAAAGTCTCCGTGCCCGGCCTGATTTCCGTGGGGGGTAAATAATGGAATTCGATTTCAGTGGCATCGTCCCGGCCATTCCCGGTTTGTGGAACGGCATGGTGATGACCCTCAAGCTGATGGCCATGGGTGTGGTCGGCGGGATCATTCTCGGCACGATCCTCGCGCTCTGCCGGCTGTCGCACAACAAACTGCTGTCGAACATTGCTGGCGCGTACGTCAACTATTTCCGCTCGATCCCGCTGCTGCTGGTAATTACCTGGTTCTATCTGGCAGTGCCATTCGTGCTGCGCTGGATCACCGGCGAAGACACCCCGATCGGCGCGTTCACCTCGTGCATCGTGGCGTTCATGATGTTCGAAGCGGCGTACTTCTGCGAAATCGTTCGGGCCGGCGTACAGTCGATCCCGAAAGGCCAGATGGGCGCGGCACAAGCGCTGGGCATGAGCTACGGCCAGATGATGCGCCTGATCATCCTGCCCCAGGCGTTCCGCAAAATGACCCCGCTGTTACTGCAACAGAGCATCATTCTGTTCCAGGACACTTCGCTGGTTTACACCGTGGGTCTGGTTGACTTCCTTAACGCGTCCCGCGCCAGTGGCGACATCATTGGTCGTTCCAACGAGTTCCTGATCTTCGCCGGTGTCGTCTACTTCATCATCAGCTTTGCCGCCTCGCTGCTGGTCAAGCGTCTGCAAAAAAGGTTTGCCGTATGATCTCTATCAAGAACATCAACAAGTGGTATGGCGACTTCCAGGTGCTGACTGATTGCAGCACCGAGGTCAAAAAAGGCGAAGTGATCGTGGTCTGCGGCCCGTCGGGCTCCGGCAAATCGACCCTGATCAAATGCGTCAACGCGCTCGAGCCGTTCCAGAAAGGCGACATCGTCGTCGACGGCACCTCGATTGCCGACTCGAAGACCAACCTGCCGAAACTGCGCTCGCGCGTCGGTATGGTGTTCCAGCATTTCGAACTGTTCCCGCACCTGACCATCACTGAAAACCTGACCATCGCGCAGATCAAGGTGTTGGGCCGCAGCAAGGAAGAGGCGACCAAGAAAGGCCTGCAATTGCTCGAGCGCGTTGGCCTGTCGGCGCACGCCCACAAGCATCCGGGGCAACTGTCCGGTGGTCAGCAACAGCGTGTGGCGATTGCCCGTGCGCTGGCGATGGACCCGATCGTCATGCTGTTCGACGAACCGACCTCGGCGCTCGACCCGGAGATGGTCAACGAAGTGCTCGACGTGA
>Ga0163162_10001407_pt1 | contig 22396 bp, 17 predicted proteins | sample S55metaG_FD_115310 | JGI IMG/M metagenome (GOLD analysis project Ga0163162, IMG submission 115310) | Switchgrass rhizosphere microbial communities from Kellogg Biological Station, Michigan, USA - S5-5 metaG | ecosystem: Host-associated > Plants > Roots > Rhizosphere > Soil | place: USA...
CTCTTCGCATTTGAGCACCTCGGCTGGACCAAACTTGTGAAAACGGATCGTGCGGGACATCGCAAACCTCGTCAAAGTAACCTCTAATGCCATGAACTCTATCTGGGCTTTTGACCCAAGACTATCAGTGGCTATTAATAGTCGACATGCCTGTCATTGATTCCGCAGCAGGGGCGGCATTGGCAAAATCCATGAAAAAACTGCTGCCACCGTCTCAGTTAAGCTGAATTTTCCGGTGCAGAGTACCAGCCTTTCCCCGTAAGATTCATGCCGGCCATTGTTCTCATATGGCTGCTCTCGTCAAGCTTGATGACTCTGCCAGGACTCCAGATGAATCGTAATGACCTGCGTCGTGTCGACCTGAACCTGTTGATCGTATTCGAAACATTGATGCACGAACGCAGTGTGACCCGGGCGGCAGAAAAGCTCTTTCTCGGTCAACCGGCGATCAGTGCGGCGCTCTCGCGCCTGCGCAGCCTGTTCGATGACCCGCTATTTGTACGTACCGGGCGCAGCATGGAACCGTCCGCCCGCGCGGTGGAACTCTTCGCCCTGCTCTCACCGGCCCTCGATTCGATTTCGACCGCCGTCAGCCGTGCGGCCGAATTCGACCCGGCCACCAGCACGTCGGTATTTCGGATCGGTTTGTCCGACGACGTCGAATTCGCCCTGCTGCCGATGCTGCTCAAACGCCTGCGCGCCGAATCCCCGGGAATCGTGTTGGTGATTCGTCGCGTCAACTACATATTGATGCCGGGCCTGTTGGCCTCCGGCGAGATATCCATTGGCGTCAGCTACACCACCGACCTGCCGGCCAACGCCAAGCGCAAGGTCCTGCGTCGCAGCGCACCAAAACTGCTGCGTGCCGATACCGTGCCGGGGCCGTTGAGCCTGGATGACTACTGCGCACGTCCGCATGCGCTGGTGTCATTTGCCGGCGACCTCAGTGGCTTTATTGATGAAGAGCTCGAGAAACTGGGGCGCAAACGGCATGTGGTGCTGGCTGTGCCGCAGTTCAACGGGTTGAGTACGTTGTTGGCGGGCACTGACATCGTGGCGACCGTACCGGATTACACGGCGGAGGCGCTGACGGCGGCTGGTGGGGTCAGGGCGGAAGATCCGCCGTTGCCGACGCGTACGTTTGAGCTGCATATGGCTTGGCGTGGGTCGCAGGATAATGATCCGGGGGAGCGGTGGTTAAGGTCGCGGATTCAGATGTTTTTTGGGGATCCGGACAGTCTTTAATTGCCCGAGCATTGATCAACACAAGCTGTAAACGTTATATGACACGGTGAAAACGGAGTTTTCGCCTCTTCGAGACACCACACTCGGGTTGCTGACTAGCCATGCAGGACAACACACAAGAAATCACGAGCCTAGTCGTCGAGATCGAACGTTCATTGATCAGTTTCAAAAACGTGCTTGCCGACACTCCCGTGTACGATGGGGTGAATTCGTCCTTCAAGAGATCTAAGCGCGCCTTTGAGGAGCTTGCTGATGCGCTCGCCAACAACGAGCGCGAGCGTAGTATTGAATGCGCCAGAACCATTGCGGAATCCAGCCGGACAATCGGGTTACTGGCGCCCAATTCGGACAATAGCGAACTCGAAGATGCGAAGGACGAATTGCTCGAGAGTGCTCGCAATCTTCTGAACATAGTGAGTGATCCACCCGCACCGCTAAAACCACTTGATCCGATTGAAATCAAAAGCGTGTTTACTGGCCTCGATCTAGCCAATCGAAAAGATAAACGAGGACTCTCATCTCGAGAACAGGAAAAGCACGACCAACGGCTCAAAAAATCCCTTACCGAAAATGACTTGAAGATTGCCAGTCTGGAGCAAAAATTGAGCTCGCTGGAATCAACTGCCAGCGCCGAAGTCGAAAAAATCACCTCCCTCTACGCAAACGCTCAGCAAGAGATCGATGTAAAAAAAGCCGAAATAGACAGCATCCTCGGCCACGTCTCCGGCCGCGCCGTCGCTGGCGACTATGAAAAAAGTGCCACCGAAGAAAAAAGTAAAGCCGACTGGCTCCGTATTGGCTCGTTGTTGTGCATGGCCATGATCGCAGTCTCTCTCGGATATTCATTCTGGGAAACCATCGGCACCGAGTTCAACTGGCAAAAGTCGTTGTTCCGGATAACCCTGACTTTCCTCCTTTCTGTGCCTGCAGCCTACCTTGCCAGAGAATCGGCGAAGCATCGCGAACAGCAATACCAGCACCTGCAGACTTCGCTTGATCTGAAAGCCATCTCACCATTTCTGGCGTCGCTTCCTGACGAGGAACAGCACAAGATCAAGATCGCTATTGCCTCCAAGCTATTTGCCGGCAGGGACTTCTCTAGGACAAGTGCTGATCCTTTCCCGCTTAACACGCAGGAGATAATCATGGAATTACTGAAGCGATTGGACCTTTCCAAAGTTCAAGCAAGTAAAGAATCATGACCCTGCGCCAAACCCTACTACATCTTCGCGCGAAGGAACTTCCACTTTGACGTTGGCTTGCGGGTTGGGCACGACATTCGACCCATGAACAGATTGCGCAACATCATCTACCTGGCAGTTCTTCTCTGCAGCGGTTGTGTAAAAACGGCGAGCATTCCGCCCGCCGACCTCACCTTATCGTCGCTCGGTCTGGGCCCTGACAATCTGTTCACGGCGCACTTCAATTCCACCGTGGACCTAGAGAGTGCCTTCAATGATTACGAAAACGCCAATCAGCTCACGCCGACTCTGATCTGCTCGCTCGATCGATCGATCGATCGAGAGACGGCGTTCTCGTCGGAGCATTCAATCGCTGTCAAAGCTGAAGGCCGAGTGAACGTGAGCAGTCAGGACAAGCCCAATTACAAGTTCTCTTCCGGGCTCATCTTTTACTACACCAACCCGAATGGTACGCAACGCGACTTGAATGACTACGACGCCGTCAAACCGTTGCAGGCGGCGCAGACCTCAATCCCCTGCAAGGTTCGCATAACCGCCTATGGGTATGAGGCCTATTACACGAACACGTTGTTCATCCCCTCCAGGGTCATGATTGAACAGATTTTCAAATAGACACCCATTGCTGACTTATCGATGCGATCTGCAGAGGCTCCCAGTCGTTGGTTGATCTCACCCATAAACAAGCCCGGGCCCCCTCCCCGGGCTTTTTCATTTGTGCGCCTCTTTTGCATTTTTGTGCGACACATCCACTTTCAGGACTCCCGCAAGGCTCTGGCCCGGTGTTAGTTTGTAAGTGTATGTGTCTCAGCGTTGAGACACGCCTTACTCACTGCCCTGCAAAGGAATGCCCTTCGTAATGAATGTCCCTTTCAAAAAACTGGCTGCCACCACCTTGATGCTGGCCGGCCTTGCCGTGTTCACTGCGCCCGCGCAAGCCAATATCACCCCGCAACAGAGCGCTGAAATCCTCAAGACCTACAGTGCAGACAAAGCCACAGACTTCCGTCAGTTCCTCGGCAGCCTGGGCAAGAGCGATCTGGCGAAAACCGCCGACATCGGCCCGGCGATTGGCGCGTACCTTGATAACAAAGCTCTGACCGCCGAGCAGCAGAACGAGATCTATCGTCTGTTGGGGATCTACACGCGAGCGAAATACAGCGCCGCCGCCACCGAAACCCTGCGCGAACTGGTGGAGATCCCGACCTTTCGCAAGGATGGCGTCGAACAGCACGACAACCCGGAATTCACCAAGATCGCGGCGAAGATCCAGAGCCTTGCCGAGTCGTTCAATCTGAAATTCCGCAACATCGACAATCGTGTCTACGAGATCTCCCTCGACGGTACGGGCGATGAAGTGGTCGGCATTCATGCGCACGCCGACGTGGTGCCGGTGACGCCGGAAAACTGGGTGCTCAAGGATGGCACCCGCCTCGACCCGTTCAAGATCACCCTGATCGGCGACCGCATGTATGGTCGTGGTACCGAGGATGACAAGAACGGCATCGTGGTCACGCTCTATGCGATGAAAGTCATCAAGGAAGAAAAGCTGCCGTTGGTGCGCAACTTCAAGCTCTTGGTCGACACCACTGAAGAAACCACGGGCGACGCGATCCCTTACTACTTCGAACGCAATCCGACACCGAACTACAACTTGGCGCTGGACGGCGGCTACCCGGTGGTGATTGCCGAGAAAGGCTACGGCACCGTCATGGCCAACTTTGCCAAGCGCAAAGGTGAAGGCAAAGGCGCGGAAATCATCTCGATGACCGGTGGTTTGGCGACCAACCAGATTCCATCAGCATCTGTCGCAACGCTGGTCACCGACAAGCCTGCGGAGTTGGCCGCCAGCCTGCAGAAGGCCGGTGACGAGTTTGCCAAGCGCAATGGCGGCGATTTCCAGGTGAGCGCCAAGGTCGACGGCAAAGACGTCAAACTGACGGTGACTGGCGTATCCGCGCACTCCTCCGAACCTGAGTCCGGGGTTAACCCGGTTGCGCGGATGCTGGTCTTCATTAATAGCCTTGATGGCAAGGTTGCGCTCAAGCACAACCACATCACCGATGCCGCGCGTTACGCAGCCGACAACTGGGGGCTAGATTACCTGGGCAACAAGCTGAGTGTCGGTTTCTCCGATGCCTTCATGGGGCCGCTGACAACGTCGCTGACCTACGTCGGCATGGATGACAAAGCCTTCAAACTCGCGGTCAACCTGCGCGTGCCGAAGGGCAAGTCGCCAGAGAAGCTCAAGGCTGAAATCGCCGAGAAACTGGCTGCCTGGAGCAAGAAAAACCACGTAGCCGTTGCGTTCGACTATTCAATCGCCGAACCGATGTACCGCAATCCTGAGGGCGAATGGGTCAAGGCGCTGCTGGCAGTGTCGACTGAAAACCTCGGCATGAAACACGAGTTCGGCACCTCCGCCGGCGCCACCTCGGTGCATGAATTGCCGAACGGCGTGCAATTCGGTCTGGCCATGCCGAACGTGAAGTACACCGGTCACACCGATGGCGAATTCAAGACTGTGGAGCAATTCCAGCTGGATCTGCAGATCGTGACTGAAATGATCGGACGCATCGGCCAGTTGCCGAAGCTCTGATCGCGTTGTCGAACCCGCCGCCATGGCGGGTTCGACATTTTTAATCCCCGCATAATCCCCGCCGCGCAGCCTCGCCCCTGACTTTTGCACACTGGGCAACACAGAATTGCCCCCAGATAGATTGATAGCCACCTAACGAAAGGTGCATGCTAGAGGGCTCGTTCGGGTCTTATATCATTCCGAATGATAGTTACCTTTGCTTCATTCGATTCGTGCCATCACACCCCGCCGAGCATCATCCGCCCATCTTCAATACATTGGCGGATGCATCCATGGAACAGTCACTCAAACATTTGCGCTTCCCGTTGGCCATGTTGGCCGTACTGGTGATGAGCGCCTGCGGCAAGACTCCGGAGACTGCCGCCACTATGCCCGCAGCGAAAGTCAGCGTGGCCAAGGTGCTGGAACAACCGGTCAACGAGTGGGACGAATTCACCGGGCGCCTCGAAGCACCGGAAACTGTTGAAATCCGTCCACGGGTCTCCGGCCAGATCGACGACGTCGCTTTCACTGAGGGCGCGCTGGTCAAGAAAGGCGACCTGCTGTTCCAGATCGACCCGCGTCCGTTCCAGGCTGAGGTTCGCCGCCTCGAAGCGCTGGTCGCCCAGTCCCGCGCCAACGCCACCCGCAGCGAAAACGAAGCCGGTCGTGGTGAACGTCTGCGTGCCAGCAACGCCATTTCCGCCGAACTGGCCGACTCGCGCACCAGCGCTGCACAAGAAGCCCGCGCCGCCGTCGGTGCCCTGCAAGCGCAACTGGACCTGGCCAAACTGAACCTCAGCTTCACCCGCGTGACCGCGCCGATCAGCGGCCGCGTCAGCCGTGCCGAAATCACCGCCGGTAACCTGGTGACCGCCGACACCACGCCACTGACCAGCGTGGTTTCCACCGACCGCGTTTATGCCTACTTCGACGCCGACGAGCGCGTGTTCCTCAAATACACCCAACTCGCCCGTAACGGTCAGCGCGGCGCCACGACGCCGGTGTACATGGGCCTGTCCAATGAAGACGGCAACCCGCACCTAGGCCAGATGAACTTCGTCGACAACCAGGTCAACCCGAAAACCGGCACCATTCGTGGTCGCGCGGTGTTCGACAACAGCGACGGCACCTACACCCCTGGCCTCTACGCACGCCTGAAACTGGTCGGCAGCGGCACCTACACCGCCATGCTGATCAACGATGAAGCCGTCGGTACCGACCTCGGCAAGAAGTTCGTACTGGTGATGGATGCGGACAACAAAACCGCGTACCGCGCCGTCGAACTGGGTCCGAAAATCGAAGGCTTGCGCATCGTCCGTAACGGCCTGAACAAGGACGACACGATCATCGTCAAGGGTCTGCAACGGGTTCGTCCTGGCTCGCCGGTCACCCCTGAAGTGGTGCCGATGGCCAGCGAACAGACCATCGCGGCACTCGCTCAACAACGTCAAGCGCTGGAAGCCAGCAACCTGCCCAAAGTCGCCCCTGCCAAAGGTGCGTCCGGTTCGGTTGTGAAGCTGGCTGCTACGACCCCACGCGGTTAAGGGACGACAACTCCGATGAATTTTTCCCAATTCTTCATTTCACGGCCGATCTTCGCAGCGGTGCTGTCGCTGCTGATCCTGATCGCCGGTGCTATCTCGCTGTTCCAGTTACCGATCAGCGAATACCCGGAAGTCGTGCCACCCACCGTGGTGGTACGTGCCAACTTCCCGGGCGCCAACCCTAAAGTCATCGGTGAAACCGTGGCCGCTCCGCTAGAGCAGGCCATCACCGGCGTCGAGAACATGCTGTACATGTCCTCGCAGTCGACCGCCGACGGCAAGATCACCCTGACCATCACCTTCGCCCTGGGCACTGACCTGGATAACGCGCAGGTGCAGGTGCAAAACCGGGTGACCCGTACCGAGCCGAAACTTCCCGAGGAAGTGACGCGCATCGGTATCACCGTCGACAAGGCCTCGCCCGACCTGACCATGGTTGTGCACTTGACCTCCCCGGACAAGCGCTACGACATGCTCTACCTGTCCAACTACGCGATCCTCAACATCAAGGATGAGCTCGCTCGTCTGAACGGTGTTGGTGATGTGCAGTTGTTTGGTATGGGCGATTACTCGCTGCGTGTCTGGCTCGATCCGAACAAAACTGCTTCGCGCAATCTGACGGCGACTGATGTGGTCACGGCGATTCGTGAGCAAAACCGCCAGGTCGCGGCCGGTCAACTCGGCGCGCCCCCTGCCCCGAATGCCCAGAGTTTCCAACTGTCGGTCAATACTCAGGGCCGTCTGGTCAGCGAAGAAGAGTTCGAGAACATCATCATTCGCGCAGGCGACAATGGTGAGATCACTCGTCTCAAAGACATCGCTCGCGTTGAACTCGGTTCCAGTCAATACGCCCTGCGCTCGTTGCTGGACAACCAACCGGCGGTGGCCATCCCGATCTTCCAGCGCCCAGGCTCCAATGCCATCGACATCTCGAACGAAGTTCGCGGAAAGATGGACGAGCTGAAGAAAAACTTCCCGCAAGGCATGGATTACAGCATCGTCTATGACCCGACGATCTTCGTGCGCGGCTCGATCGAGGCGGTGGTTCACACCCTCTTTGAAGCACTGATTCTCGTAGTGCTGGTGGTGATCCTGTTCCTGCAAACCTGGCGTGCGTCGATCATTCCGTTGGTCGCGGTGCCGGTATCGTTGATCGGTACGTTTGCGGTGATGCACCTGTTCGGCTTCTCGCTGAACGCGCTGTCGCTGTTCGGTCTGGTACTGGCCATCGGTATCGTGGTGGACGACGCCATCGTGGTGGTGGAGAACGTCGAGCGAAATATCGAGCTCGGATTGAATCCGGTCGAAGCCACCAAGCGCGCCATGCGTGAAGTGACCGGCCCGATCGTTGCCACGGCTTTGGTGCTGTGCGCGGTGTTCATTCCGGCGGCGTTCATTTCCGGCCTCACCGGGCAGTTCTACAAACAGTTTGCACTGACCATCGCGATCTCGACCGTGATCTCGGCGTTCAACTCGCTGACCCTGTCGCCAGCACTGGCCGCTGTGTTGCTGAAAAGCCACGACGCACCGAAAGACCGCTTCTCCAAAGTGCTCGACAAGATCTTCGGTGGCTGGCTGTTCCGTCCGTTCAACCGCTTCTTTGACCGCGCCAGCCATGGCTACGTCGGTACGGTGGGCCGGGTTATCCGCAGCAGCGGCATCGCCCTTCTGCTCTACGCCGGTCTGATGGTGCTGACCTTCTTCGGTTTCTCCAGCACGCCGACCGGTTTCGTACCCGGCCAGGACAAGCAATACCTCGTAGCTTTTGCGCAATTGCCGGACGCTTCGAGCCTGGACCGCACCGAAGACGTGATCAAGCGCATGTCCGACCTGGCGCTGAAACAGCCAGGCGTGGAAAGCGCCGTAGCGTTCCCGGGCCTGTCGATCAACGGTTTCACCAACAGCCCGAACGCCGGCATCGTCTTCGTGACCCTGAAACCGTTCGACGAACGTAAAGACCCGAGCATGTCCGCCGGTGCAATTGCCGGTGCCTTGAACGGCCAGTACGCGAACATTCAAGAGGCGTACATGGCGATCTTCCCGCCGCCGCCGGTACAAGGTCTGGGCACCATTGGTGGTTTCCGTCTGCAAATCGAAGACCGGGGCAACCTGGGCTACGACGAGCTGTACAAAGAAACCATGAACATCATCAACAAGAGCCACAGCGTGCCGGAACTGGCCGGGCTGTTCACCAGCTACACCGTGAACGTGCCACAGGTCGATGCCGCCATCGACCGTGAAAAAGCCCAGACCCACGGCGTGGCCGTCAGCGACATCTTCGATACCCTGCAGATCTGCCTGCGTTCGCTGTATGCCAACGACATCAACCGCTTCGGGCGTACCTGTCAGGTCAACGTTCAGGCCGAACAACAGTTCCGCCTCGAATCCGACCAGATCGGTCAGCTGAAAGTACGCAACAACAAAGGCGAAATGATCCCGCTGGCGACCTTCATCAAGGTCAGCGACACCTCGGGCCCGGATCGCGTGATGCACTACAACGGCTTCATTACCGCAGAAATCAACGGTGCGGCAGCTCCCGGTTACAGCTCCGGCCAGGCCGAGAAAGCCATCGAAAAACTGCTGAAAGATGAACTGCCGAACGGTATGACCTACGAGTGGACCGACCTGACCTACCAGCAGATTCTGTCCGGCAACACCGCGCTGTTCGTGTTCCCGCTCTGCGTATTGCTGGCGTTCCTCGTGCTGGCCGCTCAATACGAAAGCTGGAGCCTGCCACTGGCGGTGATCCTGATCGTACCGATGACCCTGCTGTCAGCCATCACCGGCGTGATCATCTCGGGAGGTGACAACAACATCTTCACCCAGATCGGTTTGATCGTACTGGTGGGACTTGCCTGTAAGAACGCGATTCTGATCGTCGAGTTCGCCAAGGATAAACAGGAAGAAGGCCTCAACCCGCTCGCAGCGGTACTGGAAGCCTGCCGTCTGCGTCTGCGGCCGATCCTGATGACCTCCTTCGCGTTCATCATGGGTGTGGTGCCACTGGTGTTCTCCAGCGGTGCCGGTGCCGAGATGCGTCACGCCATGGGTGTGGCAGTGTTCTCCGGGATGCTCGGGGTGACCTTCTTCGGTCTGTTGCTGACGCCCGTGTTCTACGTACTGATCCGTAACTTTGTCGAACGCGGCGAAGCCCGCAAAGCGGCCAAAGCTCTGAAACTGGAGGCGCAACAATGAGTCTGAAAGTCTTCCTGCCGAGTCTGCTGGTGCTGGCCCTCAGTGCCTGCGCCGTCGGCCCCGACTACAAGACCCCAGCCACGGAGGCGGCCAACATCACGGCCGTCACCGACGGCGCCGCCGGGCAAAAGAACTTCGACCGTTCGAAATTCGAAGGCATCTGGTGGCAGCAATTCGATGATCCGACCCTCAACCAATTGGTGACCCAGTCGCTGCAAGGCAACCGTGAACTGCGCGTGGCGTTCGCCCGCTGGAAAGCCGCCCGGGCAATCCGCGACGACGCCAGCAACGATGCGATGCCGACCATCACCAGCCGCGCCAGCAGTGATCTGGCCAAGGGCCAAATCCCCGGCCAGACCACCAGCCGGGTCAATAGCGAACGCTATGACCTCGGTCTGGACATGGCCTGGGCACTGGACCTGTTCGGGCGCATCCAGCGCAATCTGGAAGCCAGCGACGCCGACCAACAGGCCGCCGAAGCCGATCTCTACCAACTGCAGGTCACCATGATTGCCGAGTTGGTCGATGCCTACGGTCAGCGGCGCGGCGCCCAGCTGCGCGAAAAAATCGCCGTGGCCAACCTGAAAAACCAAGAGGAGTCGCGCAAGATCACCATCAGCCTGCGAGACGCCGGTGTCGGTGATCAGCTCGATGTCGAGCGTGCCGATGCGCGTCTGGCCAACGTTGAAGCCACCGTGCCGCAGTTGCAGGCGGAACAGGTTCGGCAGAAAAACCGTATCGCTACCCTCTTGGGCGAGCGCCCGGACAAGCTGACCGTCGATCTGAGCCCGAAAGACTTGCCGGCGATTGCCAAGGCTTTGCCGATCGGTGATCCGGGCGAACTGCTGCAGCGTCGTCCGGACATTCTCAGCGCTGAACGCAATCTGGCTTCGGCCACGGCGCGTATCGGCGTGGCGAAAGCTGATCTGTTCCCTCGGGTCAGCCTTAGCGGCTTCCTCGGCTGGACGGCCGGGCGTGGTTCGCAGATCGGTTCCTCGGCGGCCAACGCCTGGGCACTCGGCCCGAGCATCACGTGGGCGGCGTTCGACCTTGGCAGCGTACGCGCCCGTTTGCGTGGCGCCGATGCTGAAGCCGAAGGCGCGCTGGCGACTTACGAGCAACAAGTGCTGCTGGCCCTGGAAGAGTCGGAAAACGCTTTCAGCGATTACGGCAAGCGTCAGCAACGCCTGATCTCACTGATCCGTCAGAGCGAATCGAGCCGCAAGGCTGCCGACCTGGCTGAAATCCGCTATCGCGAAGGGACTACTGACTTCCTCGTGCTGCTCGACGCGCAGCGTGAGCGACTGAATGCCGAAGACAGTCAGGCCCAGGCTGAGGTCGATCTGTATCGCGGCATTGTCGCGATCTACAAGGCCCTTGGTGGCGGCTGGCAACCGGAGGCGGTTGCCAGCAAGTAATCGATTGTTAAAGAGCTCCTTTGGTTGGCCGCAACCAACCAAATTTTTTGCCCCGCGTATCATTCGGTCGCGGGGCTTTTTTGTGATTTTTGATCAATGAAATCTTGTGGGAGCGAGCCTGCTCGCGAATGCGGTGTGTCAGGCGCCATCATCGGGGCTGATCCAATGCTTTCGCGAGCAGGCTCGCTCCCACAGGGTTAACGGTGTTCTTCAGATTGGGTGTTTTCCAGCACGGTGACGGTTGCCGTGGTGCCTGCACGCAAACGGTTCTTGCCGGCATAGTCGCCATCAATGTCGATCCGCACCGGCACTCGCTGTGCCAGTTTTACCCACGTGTAACTCGGGTTGATGTTGGCCAGCAGCCGACTGCCCGGCGCGTTTTCCCGGTCGGCAATGGCGAAGGCGATGCTTTGCACTGTGCCGCCGAAGGTCTCACCGCTCATCAATTGCACTCGCACCCGATCGCCCTCGTCAATTCGCGGTAGTTTGGTTTCTTCGAAATAACCGCTGATGTAGAACGAATCACTGTCGACCAGCGCCAACAACGCACCACCGGCCACCGCGTAGTCGCCCTCACGGGTCAGCAGGTTGGTGACATAGCCACTCACAGGGGACTCGACGCGGGTGCGCTGCAAGTCCAGTTCGGCCTGGGTCAACGCGGCAATCGCCAACTGTACGTTGGCTTCGGCCAGGCCGAGATTGGCCTGATTGCGCAGCAGATCCGCCTGGGCCACGGCCACATCAGTACTGGATTTCTCCCACTCTTCCCCGGAAATCGCAAACCCCTGTTTGAGCGTACGCCGCCTACGCTCTTCGCTTTGCCGCTGTTTGAGCAAGGCTTCACTGGCAACGATCGCCGCTTGCGACTGGCCCAGTGTTGCCTTGGCCACTTCCACTGAACGTCGCGAATGCTCCACCGCCAACCTATAACGCGCCGGGTCGATCTCCATCAACAGTTGCCCCTTGTCGACATGCTGGTTGTCCTGCACCGCCAGACTGACAATGCGCCCCGAGACATCCGCCGACAGCGTCACCACATCGGCTCTGACCCGGGCATCGCGAGTCCACGGCGCGCGGGTGTAATGCTCCCAGGCGAACCAGCCGAGCACGACCGCCAGCAGCACCACCGCCAACGTGATCAATCGCGTGAATAACACTTTCAAGGCATCAGGCTCCCATCAGCAAAATCAGCGTGGCACAGACGCAGGCATATAGGGCGCCTTCGAACAGCGCTTCATGCCAGACCAGACGCAGCACACCCAGACGCCGCAACCCCCAGTCGAGCAGCATGAAGATCGGTATGGCCAACAATAGCGCCTGGGCAATGGGCGGCAGGTAGACACCGCCAATCTCGAAATCAATGGGCAAGGGCTGCTTCTCCTTCCGGGACAGATTGCTGGATGGCGTCACCGTGGCGCTGCAGGAATGACACGACGATCAACAGGGCCACGCGCATGCGAAACAACGACCACACATGCTCATGACTGGCGACGTGCAATTCATCCAGTTCGTCGCCCAGTGTGTGCAGCGTGGTCAGCAGTGGCGCCAATTGCACATCCTGACGCCCGGCGACAAAACGCCCGGTTTTGCGCACGGCCGAAGCCAGACGCCGATTGAACGTGTCTGTCAGCAGCGCATTGTTGTGTGCCTGCTGACGCAGCTGATGCATCGCCACACCCAGCGCAACGCATGCCAGGCTGATTTCGTAAAGTTGCTGCATCGCGCGGCTGTTCACCGCCGGCAGCAGGCCGAGCATGCTGGTCAGACGATCGACCATGCGGCTTTCGAAGGTGAACTGTTGTTCATCGGTCGCGGGGGTTTTGGTTAGCGCATACACCTGCTCGCGCGCTTCGTTATACAAACGGCGAAGGCGCCACGCCGGGCGAAACGGGAAAATCCACGCGTAGACAATCAACGCAAGCATGGCCGCACTGACGTAGGCGCCGGCGAACTCGAACCATTGAATCGCCGTGTTCTGCCCGGTACCGACATTCTGCGGGCCGATCATCAGGAAACTCGACAACCCCAGCCCCATGCCGATCCCCGCCGTCGCCGGGCTGGCCAGACCAATTGCGATCACATACAGCAGCGGGGCCAGCAGTAATGCCAACAGCTCGAAATCACTGACCGCCGGCACCAGCATGAATTGATAGAACGCCGAGACCACCAGCGCGAGCCCCAAGCCTCGTGCGTAACTTTGCGCGGCCATCAGTGGACGCGGGAAAGTAGCCATCAGCGAGCAGAGGATTCCCACCAGAATCATCCCGCCCCGCGCACCGTCCCACGCGGTTTCGATCCAGATCAACCCGGCCACCAGCAACGCAGTGAAAGCGCGGATCGCGTTCATCGACGCCAGGGTGAAATCCAGATGCAGAGGACTGACCTGGCCACGATAGAGACAACTGGCCTCGCGCCCTTCCTGAATGGCATCGCTCAATTCGAGGATCTGCTCCAGTTGTTGCAACAACCGCGCCTGCTCCCAGCGCAACGCCCAGGCCAGTGAACGCAACGTGGCGCTCATGTCTTCAGTCAGTTGTTCGGCCTGATAAGCCAGCGCCTCGAACTGTTGCTGGAGCGTGATAAGCCCGTGGCGTATGGGCTCGGGCAATGATCGCCCCTGCTCCGCCAACTGATCGAGGAGCGCCAGTTCGTCTGCACGCAGGCGCTGGATGTCCAGCGGCAGCTCCCCCTCCCAACGCTCGGTGAGCAGTTCGCGCTGATGGCGCAGCGCGGTCAATCGCGAGGTCAACAACATCAACTGGTTGCCTAGCAGCAGCACCAGATGGTTGGCGCTGCGCAACCGTGGCGCATCGAAATACAAGTGCCGCCGCAGGCCTTCGAGGGCACTGATCTCGCCGAGCAGTTGCATTTGCCGACGCTGGAAATCGGCCTCGCTTTCTTCCGTGCGAAGTACCGCCGCTGCGTGACTGGCGGCCAGTTTGATGACTTGATCGACCTTGGCGAAATACCCCTTGGCCACCGCTTGCGGGCGTGCCGTCAACAGGCTGACCACGCATACGCAGGCTACGGCCAACAGGGTTTCGGTCACGCGGGTAACCGCCAGTAAAAACGTACCGTCCTGATCCGGAATCGCCAATAACGCCACGACCACAGCGGTGTAACCACTGAGCACAAACGCTTGCGAGCTGGTGTAACGCAACAACGTACCGCCGGCCGTACACAGCGCCAGCCACAGTGCCAGGGTGGTAATGAACGGCAGCGGTGCCTGAGGAAAAATGGCCATGATCAACACCGCGACCACCGCACCAAGGGTCGTACCGATCACCTGGCCAAAACTGCGCGCCAGCGCCATCCCGGCCAACGGCTGGCTGACAATGACCACTGCCATGATCGACCATTTGGGCTGATCGAGGTCAAACAGAAACGCCAGATACAGCGTCAACAATCCCGCCGCAATGGTTCGCAGGGCAAACAGCAGAACGGCCTGACCCGGATGAATCACCGTCTTGAAGTAAATGAACAGGGCTTGCATGGGCACACTCATCAAAGCGACTTCTGCAAGCGTAGACACTGCATCGAAAGCCTGACGGGTAACTGAGTCGACGCAGCTTGTAGGGCGATTCACATGCACAGGGTTTGACTCGTGGCCCGCGCTGACCGAAGCTTGCCGCTCTGCTCAAGAACGCCTGTTTCGGAAACCTGCATGCCTCAGTCTCGCCGCTACCTGCTTATCAGCCTGGGCCTTGTGCTTATCGTCGTCGTAGCCTGGTTGTCGGTGCGCAGCACCGTCCCGGTCATACCCGATGCGATCAAGCACGGTTATAGCGAAGCGCTGGATGCTGCCCGCAAGGGGCAACCGGGCGCGGCGCGTCAGTTGTATCAGCAACTGGGCCGGCCGGACATTTCGGTCAAGCGTCGCGTGTGGCTGCACGGTGAGCTGCCCAATTACCCAAGCCCACAAGCGTGGAAACTGGCCGACACCGACCTGCAAAACGAAGCCTCCGCCGTGCGGCTGGCGGCGATCAAAAGCGTGGTGGGACTGGTGCCGGGCGGGCAACGCAGCCTGTTGCTCGGGCCGATGCTCGATGATGAAGATCAAACCGTGCGCTTTGCCGCGATCAACGCCCTGCTCGGCTTGACCCCGGATGAACTGGGTCTGTACTTCGCACCGCTGCAACAAGCAATCGACGGCTGGGAACAAACGCTCAAGGCACAACCGGAAAGCGCCGCCAACTACGCGCAACTGGCCCGCCTGCATATCCATAACGCAAAACTCAAAGAAGCGCAGGTCGCACTCGACAATACCTTGCGGCTGGAGCCGGGCAATCTGCAGGCGCTGGTGATGCAGATCGATGTCCTCGACCGCCAGGGCCAAACCGATGCCGCGCGGCAACTGCTGGGCCAGCAACTCAAGGCACAACCTGACTCGGCTTATCTGCAACATGCCTTGGGTCTTTGGCTGTTGCACCACGATCAGCGCGAATACGCCCTGCTCGGCTTGTCCAAGGCCGTCGAGCTTGAGCCCGACAACAAGGATTACCGCTACGACCTCGCCACCACCCTGCACAGCGCCGAAGAACTGGAAGCGGCGCAAAAGCAGTTGCAGGAAATCGTTCAGCGCCACCCCGCTGACCGCAAGGCGCGGGTCTTGTTGATCAACTACTGGAAAGAAAGCGGTCAACTGCAGAATGTGCAGATTCTGTTGGCGCAACTGGAGCAACTCAACCCGGATGATCCGGCCTTGCAGCAAGGCCTCTGACCCACTTTCGACAGCTCGTTCGACACATCTCGCAAGGAATTTCGGAACTGCCATCACGCCATAGGGTCAAGTTAATCAGGCCGTACGATTCTGTTGGCGGCCTCGCTTCCCTTAGTCATGAGAGGGCATTTTTTGTCTACTTCTAACGAGTTGATCAGTGCGAAAGCCGCTACCGGCATTGTGGGTCTGGACGACATCCTGGCCGGTGGTTTGTCTCGCGGTCATGTTTTCTTGCTGGAGGGTGAACCCGGAACCGGCAAAACCACGGTCGCATTGCATTTTCTCCTGGCCGGCGCGAAAGCCGGCGAACGCTCGTTGTACATCACGCTCTCGGAAACCGAGCGCGAACTAAGGCAAGGGGCTTTGTCCCACGGCTGGACGCTGGATGACAACATCAAGATCTTCGAGCTGACGCCCCCGGAAAGCCTGCTCAATGCTGAACACCAGCAGAGCCTGCTGTATTCCTCCGACCTGGAACTGGGCGAAGCCACCAAACAGATTTTCGAAGCGGTCGAGCGTTTCAAACCCACGCGTGTGGTGCTCGACAGCCTGTCGGAGATCCGTTTGCTGGCGCAGAGTTCGTTGCGTTATCGCCGACAGATTCTGGCGATCAAACATTACTTCGTGCGTTATAACGCTACCGTACTGCTGCTCGACGACCTGACGACCGAGTCCCTCGACAAAACCGTGCACAGCGTGGCTCACGGGGTGATCCGCCTCGAAGAACTGACGCCCAATTACGGCGCCGAGCGCCGGCGCGTGCGGGTGGTCAAGTACCGTGGCCAGAAGTATCGCGGTGGTTTCCATGACTTCACCATCATGGGCGATGGCGTGCATGTGTTCCCACGCCTGGTGGCGGCCGAACATCGCGGCGAGTATGCGCGATTGCAACTCTCGAGCGGCATCCCGGAAATGGACGCGCTCCTCGGCGGCGGCATCGAAACAGGCTCCAGTACGCTGATTCTCGGCCCTGCCGGTACCGGTAAATCGCTGATCTCGATGATCTTCGCTGCCGCTGCCGTATTACGCGGGGAAAAAGCCGCGCTGTTTATCTTCGATGAAGAACTCGGCTTGCTGTTTGAGCGGATGAAAAACATCGGCATCGACCTGAAAGCCTTGCAGGCCACCGGCAATCTGTTGATCGAACAGGTCGACGCCGCTGAACTGTCGCCGGGCGAGTTCTCCCAGCGCGTGCGACGCTGCGTCGATGAAGGTCAAATCAAAACCGTAGTCATCGACAGCATCAACGGCTATCAGGCCGCGATGCCGGAAGAAAACGCGCTGGTACTGCACATGCACGAATTGCTGCTGTACCTGAACAGCAAAGGCGCGGCGACGTTCATGACGGTCGCCCAGCATGGTCTGGTCGGCGACATGCAAGCGCCGGTCGACATTACTTATCTGGCTGACACGGTGATTCTGTTGCGCTACTTCGAAGCACTGGGCAAAGTCCGCCGCGCGATCTCGATCATCAAGAAACGCACCGGCAGCCACGAATCGACCATTCGTGAGTACCGCATTTCCACCCAAGGCATGACCATCGGTGAGCCGTTGGAAGCCTTTCAGGGCGTGCTGCGTGGTGTCCCCACTTACCTCGGCGCGAATAATCCGTTGCTGCAGGAAGAGAGCTTGTGACGGTCCAGGTTCCGCTGGCCGAACGGGCGCTGATTCTGGCGCCCGTGGGTCGCGACAGCCAGATTGCGCTGATGATCCTCAACGAAGCGGGTTACGGCGGGCTCGTCACGCCCGGTCTGGATTCGCTGTGTACGGAGCTTGAGCTGGGTGCCGGTCTGGTGCTGGTCGCCGCCGAAGCCTTGCGCGGGCCAGAACTGGAAGCGCTGTTCCTGTATCTGGAACAGCAGCCTGCGTGGTCGGATCTGCCGATTGTGCTGTTGACCCATCACGGCGGCCAGAAACAAGGCCCCTCTTCACGCCTGAGCGATCTGCTGGGCAACGTAACCTTCCTTGAACGCCCGTTTCATCCCGCCACACTGGTCAGTATGGTCTCCGCCGCATTGCGCGGCCGACGACGACAGTATGAGGCCCGCGACCGGCTGATCGACCTGAGTGAGAGCGAACGGCGTCTGCAATCGACTCTGGAAACCCTTGAGCAGCAGGTCGAGGAGCGCACCGCGCAACTTCGCCATAACGAAGAAGCGCTGCGCCAGTCACAGAAAATGGAAGCGGTCGGCCAACTCACTGGCGGTATCGCCCACGACTTCAACAACATGCTCACCGGCATCATCGGCAGTCTTGAGCTGTTGCGTCGGCGCCTGGCCCGTGGACGTCTGGACGACCTCGACAGCCTGATCGATCTGGGCGTGACTTCGGCCAACCGTGCCGCCAGTCTGACCCACCGCCTGCTGGCATTTTCGCGTCGGCAATCGCTCGATTCAAAAGCTGTGCAGATGAACAGCCTGGTGCTGTCCATGGGTGAACTGCTGCAACGCAGCCTCAATGAAAGCATTCAACTGGACATGCGCCTCAACGACAAACTCTGGGTCGCCGAGGCCGATCCCAATCAACTGGAAAGCGCCCTGCTCAACCTGGTGATCAATGCCCGCGATGCCATGCCCGACGGCGGCAAACTGGTGGTAGAGACCAGCAATCAGGTGCTCAAACGCGAATTCACCGAGGCCTACAGCAACCTTGAACCCGGTGATTACGTGATGCTCAGTGTCACCGACAACGGCAGCGGCATGCCGCAAAGTGTCGTCAACCGTGCGTTCGATCCTTTTTTCACCACCAAACCAATTGGCCAGGGCACCGGGCTGGGCCTGTCGATGATCTACGGATTCAGCAAGCAGTCCCGTGGCCATGTCTCGATTCACAGCGAGATCGATGAGGGCACCACGGTAAGGCTTTATCTGCCGCGCTTTCGCGGTGAAGAACTGTCCCGTCCAGACTCGGCTATTCAACAAGCCCCGGATGCGCTGGACGGCGAAACCGTGCTGATCGTCGAGGACGACCCGGCCGTGCGCGTGCTGGTCTGCGCGGTGCTCGGTGAGTTGGGCTATGCCTTTGTTGAAGCCTGGGATGCCGACAGCGCCGTGCCGATTCTGAATTCGACGCAGCGTATCGATCTGCTGATCAGCGATGTCGGCCTGCCGGGCATGAACGGCCGGCAACTGGCGGAAGTCGGCCGTCAATATCGTCCGGGGCTGAAGGTTCTGTTTATCACCGGATACGCCGAGCACGCGGCTGTACGTGGCGGGTTCCTCGATTCAGGGATGCAGATGATCACCAAACCGTTCACTTTCGACCTGCTGACCGCCAAAGTGCGGGAGATGATCAAAAGCTGATCGGGAGAATACGGCCTGCTAAAGCAGGCCGGGTGGTCAGGCGAGCAGTTCCTGAATCTTTTCCTGCAACACATCCAGGTCGAACGGCTTTTCCAGGATCGGCGCCTTGCGCGTGATCGGGCTGCCGGTTTCGCGAATTTCCTGCGGATAACCGCTGATGAAAATCACCTTCAGATCCGGGCGCAATTTGACCGCCGGTTCAGCGATCTGCACGCCGGAGATCCCGCCCGGCAAACGGAAATCGGTGATCAACATGTCCAGATGCGGTTTGCTCGCCAGGATCTCGAACGCCTGCTCGCCGTTTTCGGCCTGCAACACGCGATACCCCTGCCCTGACAAGTAATCCGTCAGGACCATCAAGATAACCGGTTCGTCCTCGACGACGAGTACTACATCTTGTGCATCTACGCTCATGGGAAGCCTTTGTTCGGTCAATAGCTGCTGATACGACCGTACGGTCAATCAGAGGTTGCGTCGGATGTGCCGTTTTCCTGAATTGGCAGACAAACGCGAAACTGGGCGCCTTCGTTGATTTCACTCTCGACGACGATGGAGCCGCCATGGGCGGCGACGATCTGCTCGGAAATGAACAGACCCAGCCCGAGCCCGGCCACTACCGTCTTGGCGGAAACCCGTTCGAACTGTTGGAAAATACGCTTCTGGTTCTCTTGGCTGATGCCGATGCCACGGTCCTGCACCTCGACCCGCGCCTCATCACCTTCTCGGTATACACGCACCTGAATCGGGCTGCGGCCACCGTAGCGCAAGGCGTTGGTCAGCAGATTGGTCACCACCTGCTCGATGCGAAACTCATCCCAGTTACCTTCCACCGGTGCTGGTGCGGTAAACGACACTTCGGTTTCTGCGGCTTCGATCTGTTGCGCGAAGTTTTGCAGCAGGTTGCTCACCAGTTGCACCAAGTCGAAACGACTCGGGCGGATCGACAACTTGCCGGTGCGAATGCGCGAGACGTCGAGCATGTCTTCGATCAGACGGATCAGGCTTTTGATCTGCCGCTCATCGCGGTCGACCATGGCGTGCATCTTGTCGAGGGTGAACGCGGCGGCGTTGTCACGGGCCAGGTGCATCTTGCGCAGCTGGGTTTCGAGGATCAGGCCGTTGAGCGGCGTGCGCACTTCATGGGCGACGATGGACATGAAGTCATCGCGCATGCGCACCGCCTGCTCCAGTTCCAGCTGAGTGCTTTGCAGTTGTTGCAACAGCGCTTCCTGCTCGCGACGGGCCTGTTCCAGCGCTTCGAGCTGTTGCTTCATCGCCTTGCTCTGGCGATACAGATCGACAAAGACGTTGACCTTGCTCTTCACCGCGTGGATATCCAGCGGCTTGTGCAGAAAGTCCACCGCCCCGCTCTCGTACCCCTTGAACGCATAGTTGAGTTCACGGCCGGCGGCGCTGACGAAAATGATCGGGATGTTCTTGGTTTTCTCGGTGCCGCGCATCAACTCGGCGAGTTCGAAGCCGTTCATGCCCGGCATCTGCACATCGAGGATGGCCATGGCGAACTCGTGTTGCAGCAGCAACGACAGCGCTTCATCCGCCGACAAGGCTTTGTAGACGGTACGGTCTTCACGCTTGATCAGCGCTTCGAGTGCCAGCAGGTTCTCCGGCAGATCGTCGACGATCAGCAGTTTGGCTTGGATATTACTCAGCATGCGATTCGTTCCAGCTCGACAAGCAGACGGCCGATGCCGTGAATGGGTAGGACATGGTCCGGCTGCTGAATCTTCAGTGCAGCCAAGGGCATGGTGGCGACTTGCGCCTCTTCGGGATCCTGGACGATGGTCAATCCGCCACAACGTTTGACCTCGGCCAGCCCGCGCGCGCCATCGTGATTGGCGCCGGTCAGCAGGACAGCGGCCAGTGATGAACCGTACGCGTCGGCGGCCGATTCAAACAGGTAGTCGATCGAAGGCCGGGAGTAATGCACGCGGTCCTCAAGACTCAGCGAAAGGCTGCGATCCTGCTCCACCGACAGGTGATAACCCGGTGTGGCGAAATACACATTGCCGGCAACAATGTCCTGTTTGTCGGCAGCCTCATGCACCGGCATATCGACGCGTCTGGCGAACACCTCGGCCAATTGGCTGCGGCGCTCTTCGGGCAGATGCAGAACAACAATGATCGGCAACGCATAGCCTCGGCGCAGCGGCCCGAGCAAGCTCAGCAGCGCCTCAACGCCACCGGCGGAAGCACCGACCACAATCGCCTCGACGCGAGGTAAAGCCACGGCCTCGTTCATGTTTTGCGGTAAATCCGTTCTTGTTTCACCAGCGCTTCGAACTGGTTGGCATAACTGGAAAAATCCAGCGTCTCTTTGCTGCCGAGCACCAGAAAACCACGATGGCAAAGCGATTCATGAAACAGACCGAAGGCACGGTCCTGAAGTTTCTTGTTGAAGTAAATCAGTACGTTGCGACAGGAAATCAATTGGGTTTCGGAGAACACACTGTCCGTCGCCAGACTGTGGTCGGCGAAGGTCACGTTCTCGCACAGGCTCTTGTCGAAAATCGCGTAACCGTACGCTGCAGTGTAGTAGTCGGCAAACGAGCGCTGACCACCGGCCTGCTGATAGTTGGCCGTGTATGCACGAACATTCTCCATGGAGAAAATCCCCTGCTTGGCCTTGTCCAGCGAGCGCGGGTTGATATCGGTGGCATAGATGATCGTGCGATCGAGCAGGCCTTCTTCGCGCAGCAGTATCGCCATCGAATAGACCTCCTCGCCCGTGCTGCACCCGGCGATCCAGATCTTGATCGACGGATAGGTGCGCAACAACGGCACCACTTCCCTGCGAATGGCGAGGAAGTGCGACGGATCGCGGAACATCTCGCTGACCGGAATCGTCAGCAATTGCAGCAACTGCATGAACGCCGTCGGATCGTGCAGGACTTTTTCCTGCAGCGCCGAAATGGTCGCGCACTCGAACTGGCTCAGCGCGTGCTGCACCCGGCGCTTGATTGAAGCGCCGGAGTAATCGCGAAAATCGTAGCTGTACTTGAGGTAAATCGCCTCAATCAACAAGCGCAGTTCGATTTCACTGTTTCGTTCGGCTGGCGTACTACGTTCCACTAAATGCGTTCCATCTTCGGTAACCACACGCGAATCAGCGAGAACAGGCGATCCAGGTCGATGGGCTTGGCCAGGTAATCATTGGCGCCCGCCTGCAGGCAG
>Ga0163162_10001409_pt1 | contig 22383 bp, 12 predicted proteins | sample S55metaG_FD_115310 | JGI IMG/M metagenome (GOLD analysis project Ga0163162, IMG submission 115310) | Switchgrass rhizosphere microbial communities from Kellogg Biological Station, Michigan, USA - S5-5 metaG | ecosystem: Host-associated > Plants > Roots > Rhizosphere > Soil | place: USA...
CGTATTCGCCTGATTCCTGCAGAGACCGAAGCGACCGTCGTTCGCATCCGCGTGCTGCCGGGCGCAAAGGTCGAGCCGGAGACCGTGTTGATGGACCTTGTGGACCCCACAGTGCAGCAGGAGTTGCTGGATGCACAGCTGCAATTGAAGGCCGCGCAGACTGATCTGATGAACGTGAAAGCCAAGCTGGACAGCGACCTGATGACCCAGAAGGCAAGCGCGGCCACAGTAAACGCGGACTACAACCAAGCTAAGCTGCAGGCGCAGACCGACAAATCACTCTATGACCTGGGCGTGATCAGCGGGCTGACATACAGCGCCTCCAAGGGCAAGGCCGACGAGTTGACGACGCGAACCGATATCGAGAAGCAGCGGCTCGTGGTCAACGAGAAAGCCATCGAGACACAGGTTGCCGTGCAGCAGACCAAGGTCGCCCAGGCTCAGGCCATGCTGGCGCTGAAGCAGAAGCAGCAGGATGCGCTAAGCGTGAAGGCTGGAATCAGCGGTGTTCTCGTCGACCTGCCGCACCAGGTCGGCGAACACGTCGCTCCGGGAACAACGCTGGCGAAGGTCGTACAACCCGATCAGTTGAAGGCCAGCCTGAAGATTGCGGAGACACAGGCGCGCGACATCCAGATCGGGCAACCGTCGGAGATCGACACGCATAACGGCGTGATTACCGGCAAGGTGATACGAATTGATCCGGCCGTAGTGAACGGAACCGTCACCGTCGACGTAGAACTGGAAGGCGCGCTGCCACAAGGGGCGAGGCCTGACCTGAGCGTGGATGGAACGATCGACCTGGACCGTATGGCAAATGTGCTCTACGTCGGCCGTCCAGCATTCGGAAACGAGAACAGCACCATCACGCTGTTCAAGCTGAGTCCCGATGGCAAGACAGCCGTCAGGGTTCCGGTGAAGGTCGGTAAGGCATCAGTCAATGCAATTCAGGTGATTGAAGGATTGCAAAGCGGGGATACGGTCATCCTTTCGGACATGAGCCGTTGGGACAACACAGACAGGATTCGCCTCGAGTAGGCATAGCCACAGGAACCAAAGGAGAGAGCAGATGGCAGAGCAGATTATCGAGATTGAGCAGCTGACCAAGGTCTTTTACACCGACGAGATTGAAACCCACGCACTCTCAGGCGTTCACCTTCAGATCGGACGCGGCGAGTATGTGGCGATGTCAGGCCCCTCGGGCTGCGGCAAATCGACACTGCTGTCGATCATCGGGCTACTGGATACACCGACAGCCGGACGCTATCAGCTAAACGGCAAGGAAGTCGCGAACCTTGATTTCGCCGACCGCTCGCGCATCCGCAATCAGGAGATCGGCTTCATCTTTCAGAGCTTCAACCTGATCGGTGACCTGAGCGTCGCCGAGAACGTCGAGCTTCCTCTCACCTACCGCACAGGCATGCCCGCAGCCGAGCGCAAGAAGCGTGTGCAGGAGTCGCTGGAACGCGTGAACATGGCGCATCGCATGCGGCACTATCCGGCACAGCTCTCTGGTGGTCAGCAGCAGCGTGTCGCTGTAGCTCGAGCACTGGCGGGCTCGCCTTCGATCCTTCTGGCTGACGAGCCCACAGGAAACCTGGACTCGAAGAACGGCGAAGCTGTCATGAAGCTGCTGAAGGAGTTGCATGACGAAGGCGCGACTATCTGCATGGTGACGCACGATCCGCGCTTCGCAGCACATGCAGAGCGACAGATTCACCTGTTTGACGGCAAGGTAGTGGCGGAAGGGGAGCTAAGCCAATTGATGGCAGAGGTGTAGTCATGATTCGAGCAGTCATGGACGATGCGAGACAGACGTTGCGCGAGATGCCGGGATTCGCAGCAGTGGTGGCAGTGACGGTGGCGCTTGGATTCGGCATGCGCGCTGCAATCTTCTACGAGGCGGACGGCGAAGCACTTCGCCTCGTCGCTGATCGCAGCGAACAAGGCGAAACAGGTGAAGAGAAGGACCTGATCAACAGAATGCGGTCACGCCTCGGATCCCAGCAAACTCCCGGCTTCACCGTGATCATCGGACTCAGCCACTACAACCTGGAGCTGAGCGTTCCTGTGCACGGCGTGGATTTACTACTGAACGATTCCCGGCCTGATGTCGCACAGGTGATTGAGACACGAGATACACGAGCAGCTGCCTGAGAGCGTGCTGCGAGCTGCGCCGAGCGCAAACGAGAAGGAGTGAGTGATGAACCGGTTGATCCAGGACGTGCGATTTGCGCTACGGCAGCTTAGGAAGGCCCCGGGCTTCACTATTACGGCGATCCTAACGCTGGCGCTTGGCATTGGAGCCAACGCGGCGATCTTCACGCTGGTGCATGCTGTCCTCCTCAAGAACCTCCCAGTCGCCGACCCCAAGATGCTAGTGCGCGTGGGTGATAAGGACGACTGCTGCGTGAATGGCGGCATACCTGATCAGAACGACTACTCCATCTTCGCCTCCGAACTCTACAACCACCTACGCGATAACACACCAGAGTTCGAACAGCTTGCAGCGATGCAGGCGGGTGTTGGCTACGGAGGCATTACAGCCCGAAGCAGCCGCAGCGGCGATCTGCCCAAGGCCGCGCGCGGCGAGATGGTCACCGGAAACTACTTCCAGGTCTTCGGACTGAAGCCGTATGCCGGCCGCCTCATCGCCCCCTCCGACGATGTCATCGGGGCTCCTATGGGGGTTGTGATGAGCTACCAGACCTGGCAGCGCGACTACGCCTCCGACCCCTCCATTGCAGGAAGCACTTTCATTCTGAACACCTATCCTGTGACGGTCCTCGGAATCACGCCTCCCGGCTTCTACGGCGACCGTATGACGGACACGCCGCCTGACTTCTACATCCCCATGGCGCTTGAGCCGCAGCTCGGCCCCGCGCATCCCACGAGCCTGATTCCTCGCAAGGGAGCGAACTGGCTCTATCTGCTGGGTCGCATCAAACCGGGAACGGATGTTACCAAGCTCCAGGCGAAGATGAGTGGGTCTCTCCGCAACTACCTCGCGACCTTGCCGCTCTATCAGAAGAAGGACATGACGAAGTTCCTGACGGACTCGCACGTCGTTCTGACTCCCGGAGGCGCCGGTATTGAGAACATGCAGCAGGAGTTCGGAACCGGGCTGAAGATGCTGATCACGATCTCCGCGCTCGTCCTGCTGATTGCGTGTGCCAACATCGCGAATCTCGTGTTGGTACGCGGCATGGCGCGCCGCGCGGAAACTTCGATCCGTATGGCCCTTGGAGCGCAGAGAACCAGGCTGATCCGCCAGATGCTCACCGAAAGCGTCGTACTTTCCTGTCTGGGAGGTATCGCCGGCCTCGCCGTCGCTTACGGCGGAAGCCGCCTCCTGTTGGCGATGGCCTTTCCAAATGCTGTCAGCCTGCCCATCGATGCGAGCCCGTCGCCCGCAGTGCTGGGGTTCGCCTTCGGACTCTCACTTCTCACAGGGTTGATCTTCGGCGTTGCACCTGCATGGGTCACTTCACACTCGCAACCTGCTGACGCCCTGCGCGGCTCGAACCGTTCCACCAGCGATCGTGCAGGCTGGGTGCAGCGGTCGCTGGTCATTCTGCAGGCTGCCCTTTCACTGGTCCTGCTGGTCGGCGCCGGACTGATGGCTAAGAGCTTGAACAATCTCGAGAACCAGAACTTCGGTGTCGTTACCGACAATCGCATTGTCGCGCACTTCAGCCCGGAGAATGCGAGCTACAAGCCGGAGCAACTGCAGGCACTGTACGACAAGATCGATGAAAACCTCCACGCCCTGCCCGGTGTGGAGCGCGCCTCACTGTCGCTGTACACGCCGCTTGAAGGAAACAACTGGGGCGAAGGCGTTTCGATTCAGGGACGACCGGAGCCAGGCCCCAACTCGCACACCGGCGCCTCGTGGCTGCGTGTCGGGCCGCAGTATTTCGACATCGTGGGACATCATGTGCTTCGCGGCCGTGGAATCAACGTGCACGACACCGCGACCTCTGCGCCGGTTGTCGTAGTAAACGAAGCATTCGTGAAGAGATTTTTCCCCAACGGCGAGAATCCCCTTGGCGTTCACTTCGGCGTCTCCGGGGTTCAGAGTTCAGGCGACTGGGAGATCATCGGCATCGTCTCCGATATCAAGTACAACAACCTGCGAAACCCGGTGCGTCCGATGTACTTCCGGCCCCTGTTGCAGGTCGCGCATACGAAACCCGAGGACGACATTCGCTCTCTGTATGCCGGCGCCATCATGCTTCAGACGAAGGGCAAGATCGAAGGCCTGGAATCGCAACTCCGCCGCACGCTCGCGAACATCGATCCAAATCTGACGGTCACGCGTTTCGATACCTTCTCCGATCAGATCCACGGTCAGTTCAACCAGGAGCGTCTGATCGCCCGCCTGACCTTGTTGTTCGGTGGACTGGCACTAGCTCTCGCAGCTATCGGACTCTACGGCGTCACCGCCTACTCGGTCGCACGGCGCACACCTGAGATTGGCGTTCGCATGGCGCTCGGCGCCAACCGCGGCAGCGTGATTGCGATGGTTCTGCGTGAGGCGATGATGCAGGCAGGCATCGGACTCGCCATTGGAATTCCTGTGGCATGGATGTGTGCGCGATTTGTGCAATCGCAACTCTATAACGTGGGCGGGCACGACGCCGCCGTACTGGTTGGAGCGGTACTGATACTGGCCCTGGCTGCCTGCACCGCAGGGTTGATTCCTGCACGAAGAGCAGCATCAACAGATCCGGTGAAGGCACTGCGAACGGAGTAAATAAATGATCGAGTTGAGAGATATCGAGCGCAGCTATCGGGCTGGGCATACGGAGACGTGGGTTCTGCGGCGGGTCAACCTCACCATTCGTCCGTGGGAGTTCCTTACCATCATGGGCCCCTCGGGCGCAGGTAAGTCCTCCCTGCTGAACGTGCTGGGAATGCTGGACGACCAATGGCGCGGCGAATTCGACTTCGGCGACGAGGCCGTGCACCGCATGAACCGGAAGCAGCGCGCAGACCTCGCGCGGCGGCGCATCGGCATGGTCTTCCAGAGCTATCACCTGCTGGACGACCTCACCGTTGCCGAGAACATCGACCTCCCGCTTACCTACAAAGACATCCCGAAAGCAGAACGGCAAAGCCTCGTTGCCGACACGCTCGATCGTTTCCAGATCGTCGGCAAGAAGGACCTCTATCCGCACCAGCTCTCGGGCGGCCAGCAGCAACTGGTCGGCATCGCGCGAGCAATGATTCACAAGCCGTCACTTTTGCTCGCCGATGAGCCGACAGGCAACCTGCAGTCGAAGCAGGCCAAGGAGATCATGGAGATGTTCAAGGAGTTGAACGATCAGGGCACAACGATCGTCCAGGTTACGCACTCGGAGGTCAACGCAGCCTACGGTACACGAACCATCGAGTTGCGCGATGGATGGATCTACTCCGACACCGCAGGTCTGGCCATGAACAAGCCGACGGAGGTGCAGCAGTGAAGGGCCCCCTCTTCAAAAGCGTTGGAGTCATTGCGCTGGCAAGCACGATTTCAACCGCGCAGACGACCCAGAGAACGATACCAGCGACGTTACAGTCCCCGGAGCCGGCTCTCCGGCTGGATGTGCCGCACTCAAACAATCCCTTCAACACGTACCGTGCAACGCTGGTGCCGCAGCCAAACCTGGCAAACACATCGCGCGTCGATCTACTGGTTCAGAATGGCGTGCTGCAACTTAGTCTGAAGGACGCGATCATGCTTGCCCTCGAGAACAATCTCGACCTTGCGATTGCGCGATACAACATTCCCATCGCACAGGCTGACATTCTGCGCACACAGGCGGGCGGTTCGTTCCGTGGCGTCAATACCGGAGTCGTACAAAACACTCCCGGCGGTGGTGTAGGGGGATTCGGTTCCAGTGCCAGCGGCGCGGGCGCCGGAGGAACCTCGGGCGGCGCAGGTGGTGCCGGTTCAGGTGCGAGCGGCCTGGTGCAGTCCACACTCGGCACTGGCACTAACGTCTCTTCCTACGATCCTTCAGTTTCTGGAACCATCAACAACGAGCACTACACGCAGCCACTATCCAACATCTCCATCTACGGCGTACCGGTTCTCCAGCAGAATACGACGGTGGGCAACGTCGGCTATTCGCAGGCCTTCCCCACCGGAACAGCGTTTTCGTTCATCTTCGATAACAACCGCAATGCGACCAACAGCCCGCATAGCTATCTGAATCCCACATTCAATACCTATTACCACGTCTCTTTGCAACAGCAACTATTGGCCGGCTTTGGCTTCGGACCCAATCTCCGCTTCCTGCGCATCGCGAAAAATAATCAACGCATCTCGGATGAGGCGTTCAAGCTCCAGGTCGTCACCACCATCACACAGATCGCAAACATGTACTGGGACCTTGTCGCCGCCTATGAGGATGAGCAGGTCAAGAGCCGCGCACTCGACTTCGCGAAGCAAACCCTCGATAGTGGCCGTAAGCAGCTTGCGCTGCAGGCCATTCCAGCCATGGACGTCATGAAGGACGAAGCAGAGGTCGCCAACCGCGAGCAGGACCTAACCATCGCAAAGACAACACTTCAGTTCCAGGAGCTGTTGATCAAGAACGCGCTGACCAAGAACCTTGATGATCCGACTCTTGAAGCTATGCCCGTGCATCCTACAGATTCAATCTCGACTGACAACCCGCAACCGACCGCCGGATCGACTGAGGACACCATCGCGCTCGCCTTGCAGGGCAGAATTGAGCTGAGCGAGTCGAACATAGACCTTGAGAACCGACGCATCAGCCGCAACGCTGCCCGCAATGCGCTTCTACCCACCGTGACGGCCAATGCGTACTACGGAGGCACAGGTTTGGCTGGCCCACCGAATCCGGCAGCAGGAATTCCTTCAACCCAGCCGACAGACTGGAGTGGAGCTATAAGGACCGCCTTCAACGGCTCAGGCCCGGACTACTACGTCGGTCTGTCCGTGAATGTGCCGATTCGCAACCGCGTCGCTAAGTCCGACCAATACCGCTCCGAGCTTGAAACCCGCCAGGCTGAGCTACGCCTGCAGCAGCTCAAAAAGCAGATCCGCATCGAAGTCCGCAACGCGCAATACACCCTGGAGCAGAGTAAGGCTCGCGTCGAGTCCGCCCGCAAGGCCCGCGATCTCGCACAGAAGACCTTCGACATCACCGCCAAGGAGCAGGAGCTGGGAGCAGGCTCCAATCTTCAGACCTTGACCGCGCGCCGCGACCTCTCCGCCGCTGAATCCGCCCTCGTCGCTGCGATGACCGCATACCAGAAAGCGAAGATCGAACTGGATCGAGCAATCGGTACGACGCTGGATGCGAACCAGATTTCGATAGAATCGGCGAGGACAGGAATTGCCCCGGGCGGGCAGTAGGAAAAGAGGCTTTCATGGTGTCGGAGTCGATAACGAAGGATGCGCGGCCTGCGGAAAAAGAAACTCCGTGCAGACTGCTTATCGCCGATGACCAGCCGCATATCCTCGAGGCGCTGCGTCTTCTCCTGAAGCCGGAAGGCTACGAACTGGAGATGGTGCGAACCCCTGCCCTCGCACTCGAAGCCGTTACTCGAGAAAGCTTCGATGGCGTACTCATCGATCTGAACTACACCCGCGATACCACCTCCGGACAGGAAGGTCTCGACCTCGTCGCGCGCATTCAGGAGATAGACGCGCAGCTTCCCATCGTCGTGATGACCGCGTGGGGAAACATCGATCTCGCCGTCGAAGCCATGCGCCGCGGAGCTGGCGACTTCATCCAGAAGCCATGGGAGAACGCCCGTCTGCTCAGCGTGCTTCGTACCCAGATGGAGCTCCATCGCAGCCAGCGGCGCGCACAGTGGCTGGAAGCGGAGAACCGGATCCTGCGAGCCTCCGGTGCGCCAGACTTCATCGCATCCGCGCCCTCCATGCGGCCCGTCGTGGAGACGATGGCCCGCATCGGCCCTTCTGACGCGAACGTCATGATTACCGGCGAGCACGGCACCGGCAAGGAGGTCGTGGCCCAGACACTCCATCGCCTCTCATCTCGTGTCGATCGAACCCTCGTTGCCGTCAACACCGGGGCTCTACCAGAAGGAACTTTTGAGAGCGAGCTCTTCGGCCACGTCAAAGGCGCCTTTACCGACGCCCGCGCCGACCGTATCGGACGCTTCGAGCTCGCGAACAATGGCACGCTGTTCCTCGATGAGATCGCCAATATCCCCGTGCGTCAACAGGCGAAGCTGCTTCGCGTCCTCGAGACAGGTGAGATGGAGCGCGTCGGCTCCTCGAAGACACAGCGTGTCAACGTCAGGATGCTCTCCGCCACAAACGCCGACCTACGCACCGAAATTGCGGCAGGACGTTTCCGCGAAGACCTGCTGTTCCGTCTGAACACCGTGGAGATCCAGCTTCCTCCCCTGCGCGACCGCCGCGAAGATATTCCTGCACTGGCAGGCCATTTTCTCGCGCGCTATGCCTCGCGATACCGCCGGCAGATTCATGGATTCGAGCCCGCTGCCATGCAGCAGATGCTGCACTACGGCTGGCCCGGCAACGTTCGCGAACTGGACCACACCACCGAGCGCGCTGTACTGATGGCTCGCGGTGAGCGCATCGAGGCCGGAGACCTCGGCCTCCAAATGCAACGCGCCTCCGGGACAGCACAGAGTCTTGATGAGATGAGCCTCGAGACCGTCGAAGCCATCCTGATTCGCAAGGCGCTCGCGCGCGCTAATGGCAATGTCAGCCATGCCGCTGACGCACTGGGATTAAGTCGCGGCGCGCTCTATCGGCGCATCGAGAAATATGGCCTCTGAGCCGCAACAACCACGCAGCCAAATCAAGCGGCTTCCGCTCACCAAGTCGCGCAAGCGGCTGAGTTTCGAAAAACGCCTGCGGCTATGGCTGCTCCTCACAGGAGTTCCCACACTCGTCCTGTGCTGGGTTGTAATACGCGCGCAGGACGCCGACACAACCATTCAATGGATCGTTCTTCTGGTTGTCGCAGCCTCCTGGGCTTTCATTGTCTCATTGTTCATCGAGCAGATCACGCGCCCCCTGCAAACTCTCGCAAACGTAGTCGCCGCGCTGCGCGAAGACGACTACTCCTTTCGCGCACGCGGAGCGCGGCGCAACGACGCCATGGGCGACCTTGCGATCGAGATCAATGCCCTCGCGGGAATGTTGCAGGCACAACGTGCCGGTGCGCTCGAAGCAATGGCCCTTGTCGAGCGCGTAATGAGCTCAATGCAATCACCTGTGCTCGCCTTCGACCCCGATAGCAGCCTGGTGTTAGTGAACGCTGCCGCGGAACGCGCACTGGCACTCGATGCAGGCAAAGCGCTCGGCCGCACTGCGGACAACCTGAAGCTCGCCCACCTCGTCACCGCAAGTGACGATGAGCTACTCTCGCTCGGATCTGGCCAGCAGGCAACACGCTGGATGGTCAAGCGCGCCGGCTTCCGTCTCCACGGAGTTCCGCACACCCTGGTCGTGCTCTCCGATGTAAGCGCTGCACTCCGCGAAGAAGAGCGCCTCGCATGGGAGCGCCTCATCCGCGTACTAGGTCACGAGATCAACAACTCACTCGCCCCCATCAAATCGATTGCCGAAAGCCTGCGCAGCCGAATCCGCAGCGCCGTCCAGGGCGATCAGGGCGCTGATTTTGAGAGTGGGCTCGAGGTCATCGAGAGCCGAGCCGAGTCGCTCAACCGTTTCCTGCAGGCCTACCGCCAGTTGATGGGTCTGCCTTCGCCCCGGCTCGAACATATCTCGCTCGAGACGCTCCTGCGTCGCGTTGGACAACTGGAGACGCGACTCAATGTATCCATTGCAGGTACTAGCGATATCACTCTGCATGCCGATCCCGACCAGCTTCAGCAAGCGCTCATCAACCTGGTACGCAACGCAGCGGAAGCGGCCTTGAGTTCCGACGCGGAAAATGACGACTCGCCCAGCGTCGAGATTGGATGGCGGCGCGAAGGAAGCGAGGTCGCAATCGCCGTTGTAGACAATGGCCACGGCCTCACCAACCCCGGTAACCTCTTCGTGCCGTTCTACACAACAAAGCCCACCGGAACCGGGATCGGCCTCGTGCTTGCGCAACAGATCGCGCAGGCGCATCACGGCACCGTCGAACTGCGCAATCGCACCGACGGTATATCCGGATGCCGTGCCGAGCTGCGTCTTCCACTGGAATCTACTTCTTCCTAAGCTCAGGCGGGCGGCAGACCACCGAGGTAGTACACGCTCAGGCTCGGCGCTACCTGAATATAGTGTTCAAGCGCAGCATTAGGAAAGCGTTTCACGTACGGGGGCGCCCAACCAATCTGATCCCCACTCACAATCTTTGGCACCTCCTGCTCGACGCCAGTCGCTCTCGCGAACGGCTCAGGGTTCAGCAGTCCGCCAACAGAAATATTCACGAGCCTATGGATGGCACCGTTGTCGCGTGCATACATATCCATGCCGTTCGCCTCGCCAAACTCGGCCAGCAGAACCAGAGGAGCCAGCGCGTAAAGGTGATAGTGCAAGGCACGCTGCCCGCGCGCCATCTCACGCGGAAGCGTACCGTCAGGCCGGATAGCGGCGACACCGCTTTTGTATGTCCCAATGCCCCACTCAAAATCCTTGCGGTTGTCCGCAGCTACACCAATCGCTGCCAATTCCACCCCAGCCCAATACAGGTGATTGTTCCCACCATCGCCAGCGTCCTTGCGCTTGTCGTAGTAGCCAACGGCCTGCTCACCCACGCTATGAAGCCATGAGGCGATCGACACATTCTGCTGTCCATCGGCAAGTCCTGTCTCGCGAATCTTCAGATAGGCAATCGCAATGGCGCCAACCACCCAGCCCTGCACGTAGTACGCCTGGCTCGACGACATCTTCCCCGTCAGTGCACGGTCTTTTGCCAACGTCACAATCTGAGTCATGGCGCATTGCGCGGCCATCCTCGAACCCGTCGTGCGATACGCATCTGCCGCCTTCACAATCTGCATTCCGACGTTCTTCACCGGATCCGCAGACTTCCGATATGCCGCCTGCCGCACAGGATCGATGATTGAGTGAGTCGGATCATCGAGCCGATAGAAACCATCCGTCGTGAGGTCCGGAGCAACGTGCGCAACCTCGGGACACGCGTAGAGCACCTGTATTGGCGCAATGCGTTTTCCGTCCCACGGAGAACGAAGCGGCTGAGCGATAGCAGTGGCGGCGAACACGATAGGAAGCAGAATATGAAGTGGTTGCATCATGCAGCCCCCACTATAGCGGAATCTCCCTTACCTCATCTAGGTTCCCGGCTGACGATAGTGCGCCGTAGCAGCCAGCTCTCGTTCCCTGCCCCGCGGATCGTTCTCCACCTTCGGCGGCACATTCCAGATCATCGTCGCACGGCCTTTCAGATCGTAGCTAGGCCAGTTAGGCACGGCAGCGCTGTTCGGATTTCCGGTTCTCGCAAATGCAATCAGGCTCTCGCTCATCGCGTCTGCCAATGGCTGTGCTGCGCTCACAGCCACAGTCCCTTCACCAACCACTCCCTGAGCTACTGAAAGATTGTCGAAGAAGAACGGTATGTCAATTGTGTGCGGAGCGCCGAACTTGCCTCCCGCAACCGGCGAAGGCCAGTTCATCTGATAGACCCATGTGCGGGCCTGCGCCGCGCTCTCCGCACGCCGCTCTGCCTCAATCACCTGTCCCGGCCATGAGCGAAACGCCGTCGCTGCCGCAAAGAACACATCGCTTGGCGAATACGCCGGATACCACTCGCGATATCGATCCACAACAACCTCAGGTGATACCGGGCCCAGATACACCCCTACATTTTTCTTCAAGGCTTCGGCAACATCCTTCCACTCAAGCTGAAACAATGCCGGCTGCGAGCCACCAATCAGCCCTCGTGTCTCATCATGCGTATTCCCCAGAATCATTGGGACTGACGCCGATAGTGGAGGTGCATCCGGTGAAAACGGATCTCGCGGCAACGAGCGCCCATCGACCACAGGCAGCCACGCACTGCTCACATTCGCCGCATCCTTCAGAGTTTCGAACGGTGCCGATTCAATGGCCGACCGCAACTTCTCCGGTGGAACATCTGCAAGCCCGGCCTTCTTCAGAAATTGTCGCGTGCGCTCCGTAGCAATCGTAAGCGGTGCAGCTGTCACTTGCTGCCCGCTCATTGACATCACGTGATGAAACAGCCCATGTGCAGGAGGCATGGCCATCATCGTGGCACACTTCGCTCCTCCTCCCGACTGACCAAAGATTGTCACCCGCGATGCATCTCCGCCAAACCGTGCGATATTGTTCTTCACCCATTGCAGCGCAAGAACGAGGTCCAACATCCCCACGTTGCCTGAGTCAGCGAAGGCGGCCTCCTGCGTGATCTCGGCAAGGTAGAGAAAACCAAACGCGTTCAAGCGATGATTCACGGTGACCACAACAACATCTCCGCGCTTGCACAAACGCGTGCCGTCATACAACACCGAGTTAACCGTCCCGCCATTGAATGCGCCACCGTGGATATATACCAGCACAGGCTTCGTCGGCTTCACAGAAGCCTTGAGCGCCGGGGTCCAAACGTTCAGATGAAGACAGTCCTCGCTCTCCAATCCTTCGTCAGGAGGAAGCGAATACGTATCCAGCCGCGTCGCATTCGTCCGAGAAGTGCGCCTGCCTCCAAGCTGAGGAGCACGGTCGCCATACGCGAAGCAATCGCGAATTCCCTGCCATGCCTCAACAGTAAGTGGTGCCTGAAACCGACTCAGCTTTGTGTCTCTTCCATAAGGCACCCCCAGGAACGAAGTCACATCATCTGTGATCCGCCCTCGCACCCTCCCAGCAGTTGTGGAAACAATGGCGGGGCCATTCCCCTCAGCAATTGCATCTCTGCGAAGCGATGCAGCGAGCGCAGCTGCCGAAGCTGTCTGAATAAAATCTCTGCGGTTCATCTTCACCCCTTCACCGGCTGCCAGCCAGATACAGCAGTGCATTTGCAAGAAAGCGCCCAAGCAGCACCGGATGCATATCCACGATACGGTGCATTACAAGGGGCGTAGCTCCAAGCCTCGCCGTGAACGTCCCTGCTCCAATGCTTCGGTCGTGATCGCGGCTATACGCCGTAACAATCTCGACACCCGGGCCATCAACCAGCCATCCATTTGATCCGCCGCCCTTCACCTGGTAGTGAATGCTCATCGCCTGGTCGACCGGCATTCCGTCGTACAGAGGGTGCCTGCGCACGAAGTACCACGATCCCATCCACGACGCACGCGACGGCCCAACCATGCCCTTGAAGTTGAACGCGCCCGTCGCTGCAAGCTGCTTCGCCACGCCAATCGATTGACCATCCGCAGGAGTGATCGCCAACAGTGGCGTTCCCTTGCGCACGACCGCAATTACATCATCGGGCAGCGTAGCTTCCACCAGCGGAGCATTTCCTGGCTTGTACGCTCCCTCAGCATCCACCGCAAGATTCTTCGACGAGTCGGCATTTCCTCCTGAGCCCACAATCACGTCATACTGCGCCTTCGCATCGAACGGTTCCACCCGAATCTTGGGCACCTTCCTCAGAGCAACTTCCACCGCAGGAGCGACGCCGCTCATGCCAACTCGCAGTTCGCGCATCTTCTCCGGAGCCGGATCGATAACCAGCAGCTTGCATATATGAGTCGCCTCAGGATGGCCCGCAATCGCAAATTTGGTCTGCCACTCGCCTGCACGGTCGAGAGGCGGCGTCTGCAATCCCGCGTGCAACGAATATGAGAGCCTATCCGCCTCGAACCGAGGCGCGGGATAATTCGCCAGCTTGATAGACTTCACACCTGGGCCAGCGAGCGCAAGTGTAAACTCGCCGTTCACAGGACTGTTCGAATCATTCAGCAGATAGGCATCAAACATCGCGCGATCACCCGTGTTCAGAACAAGCTGACGCTGCTTGGCCACCGGCCTCACCGGCAAAAGGCTCTCCGCAATAGGAGCCGGATCAGACTTGAAGTCTCGGAAGTTATCCACCAGTCCAGAGTGGTTCTCCATCGCCGTCGACTCCCACCCGCTGATTGCCGCCATGTCGTTCTCATCGCAGATGCGAACGTTCTCCATAAACTGTCCCCACGACTCGTACGCACGGCGCCCGATCGAAAGAAACAGTTTTTCAGCCGTAGGAAATGCCCCGCGAAATCCCCACTGATCCAGGAACTGCTCATACGCAGCGAGAATTTCTTTGTGGTCCCCAAGGTCGTAGCTAAAGCCGCCATGCCGCGCGATCTGTCTCAAAATCGAACTATGGTTATCGATCGCGGCCGCGCCCTTCATCTCGCCCCACTCCACCATCTCGCTGCGAATCGCCGACCGATAGTAGTACGACTCAGGTCCCTTGTAGTAGGTGTCCTGCCAAACGTCTGAGAACTGCCCCGTGTGATCCACCCACCATCCGCCTGCACCACCCTCAACCGTAGCCTTCGGCCCTGACTTGTGAATCTCGTTGCTATACGGCTCCGTCCAGGCTTGCGGAGATCGCAGCACAAACCCGTCATTCCCTACAATCGTTCTGCTCGGGTCCTCCAGCTGCATAATGCGAAACACCTCTGCAACGTCAGCGCCATTCGGATCCAGCGTCGTCTCGTTCTGGATGATGTAGTGAATCACCGAAGGATGACTCCGAAATGCGCGGATCATCCCCACAATCTTCGCCCGCATGTACCGCCGCGCCGAATCGCTCTTTCCCTTTACCGGCGCAAATGCCTGGGCTCCTCCGCCCGGCTCAAGACACCGCATCAACCCCAGTCGGTCCTGCACATACAAAACATCTTCCTTACCAAGATTGCGATGGAAGTTCAGCGTGTTCAGATTGAGTTTCTTGGCGACGCGAACCTCTTTCTCCGCAAGCTCCGGCGAGGGAAACAGCCCGTTCAGCGCCCAGAATCCCCACGAGATTGATGTGTAGATGCGAATGCGCCGCCCATTCAAACGAAAGATTGCGTCCTTGCCCAGCCCATCCACCGTGATCCATCGAAATCCAAAATCAACTTCGCGCGTTGCCGACGCACCTGGCTCCTTAGGAATCCATTCCGCGCGTAATCGATATACATTCGGCGTATCAAGATCCCACAGCTTCGCGTCCGGAGCCATCAAAGACCCTCTCACCTTCGCCTTCGCCCCCGCTGCGACGGTCGATGGCACATTAAGTGTCCCAATCGCCTTCCGACTCTCGGGGGCTATCACCGAGAAACGAACGTTGCCCTCAATCGTTGCATGAGTCGTGTTCTCCAACTCTGCATGAGCCTCGACCGCCCTCATATTCGCCGTATTCAACACCCACACATCTGCGAAGCGCACCGGCCCATGCGCGCTCAGCGCCATGCCGCGATCAATGCCACCGAACCCGTGGCTCTTCTGCATCTCAAAACCGCCCCAGGTGAGTCGCGCATTATCCACCCAGTCCAAACGTCCGCCGGGATTCGTGATCCGGATCGCAAGCTGATTTGCTTTGCCCAGCATCACTGCTTCCGTCAGGTCACACTCAAACGGCAGTTCTTCAAGAATCGAATAACCCACCAGCTTGCGATTCAGATAAACCTCAGCCCGCTGCCGCGCACCGCGAATATGCAGCAGAATCCGCTTCCCCACAAACGAAGCTGGAATATCAATCGATCGCCACCACCACGACACGCCATAGTAGGCGCCGTTCTTCACCTCTTGGTCGGTCGTCTCAAACTTGTATTCATCTTGGTAGGTCCGCAGTCCCGTCTTCCCCCAAAAGAACTGCTCTGCTGTCGATGGCAGAGTCACCTGCATTGCCTTCTCATCCGAAAGTTTCTCCCATCCCCCAGTAGGGGCATTCACCGGCAACTTCGCCAACACCACATCTTCAGGAAGAAATATGGTGTCGTCCTTCCACAAAGCCTCCTGGTCCAGCCACATCTCCCAACCCTCGTCAGGAACCTGCACCTCGGCATCCGAAAACTTCACGCTTCGTGCCCCGCTACTTATCAGCGGCTTCGACGCAGCCTCTGAAGCAAGCAGCGCCTTTGAACGAAGCAGCGACCCCGCTCCAACCGTTCCTACTCCACCCATAAACTTCCTGCGATTCATCAACCCTCTCCCTATCAATGTCCATCCGTCGGCGCGGCTTGCACCGGCAGAGTCGCAACTGCACCATCAGGCAGGCCATTCACGTTGGGACCAAGCTCAACCTCGGTCCGTATCACGTTGTCCGCAACCATGCGTCCGAAAAATGCTTTGCCATGATCGTTCAAATGAGTACGATCTGGCTTTCCCGCACCACTCTTTTCCGCCGCAGCATCGGCATGCGCCACAGCGTTGAACTCATCCGCCTGCTCTTGCGTCTTGCCCTTCAAATACTGGCTGGACATCGCATACAGATCGACAAACGTGACCTTCTCCTCCGTCGCCACTCTCTTCGCTGCTGCTGCATACTCCTTCAGGTCATCGTCAACAAGCGCACCATCCTTGAAGTTCCTTCGCGACAGCGGACTCACCAGAATCGGGATCGCCCCAAGCGCTCGCACATCAGCAACATAACGTCGCAGGTTCGCCATATAGTCCGTATCCGCGTCCGCATGGCGTGCAACATCCGGCTTCTGATCGTTATGTCCAAACTGGATGAAGTAATACTGTCCCTTCTCATTCAGTGCTTTCTGCCACGCACCCTCATCGCGAAAGCTCTTCGAACTCCGGCCATTCAGCGCGAGATCGATGCAAGTCACATTCGCCGTCACCGTTGCACAAAACCCCGGGCCCCAGCCACCCTCAGTCGCCACCGTCGAATCCCCTACCAGCACTACTTTGAACGGCGCACCGTTGATCACCTTCATCGCCAGTACCCCCTCAGCGGGCAACTCCATAGGAGTTGGCTTCACAAATTTCTTCAGCTCCGGAACTGCCTTGCCCATCGCAACCGCGACCATGCGTCCGAAAACATAGCTCCCCTGCCAGTTCAGGTGGGTCTTGTCCGGCTGAACCTTACCCTGTGCGTCCTTCTTCGTAATCCCCAGCTTCACACCCTCGGCCTCGCCAATGCCATCGAGGTACGCGATGCTCTCGGCCTGCAGGTCAATTAGTGGAACCTTCATCTCCGCGGCAACCCGCTTCATCACCTCAGCATGGCCCAGCAGATCGCTGTGCACCTTGCCATCACTCTGAAAGTAGCGACGCGTCAGCGGAGTCACCAGCACAGGCTTGATTCCCTGCGCTCGCGCTTCACTTACAAAACCTCTAAGGTTCTGCTCATACTGCGCAATCGGGACCTGCCGATCCAGATGCTCCGGAGTCTCCATATCGTTGTGGCCGAACTGAATCAACATGTAGTCCGGCTTCGTCGCCAGGCTCTTGCCCCATAACCCCATCGCGCGAAATGTCTTCGTGCTGGCGCCGCCCCGCGACATATTCACGCAGTCGACCTGCGCCGTTAGATTCCCGCAGAACCCGCGCCCATAACCCGCATTGTCCGTCTGCGTCGAGTCACCGATCAGGTCGATCCGCACCACCGTTCCCGCAACTCTCGGCTTCATCTGCTCCGGCGCTGGAGCATTCTGCGCCGCACCGCTTATTGCCCAGCAAATCAGTCCCACAACCGCTAAGACTCTGCGCATCCTCAATCTCCTGTTAGCGAAAACGAGGCCGTCAGCAATGCCGACGGCCTCGTTTGCACGGTTATCAACTACGCCTTAGAACTCGATACGAGCTGCGAGCTGCAGAGCGCGGTTGGTTGGAGCATTCGAATCCACGACGAGAGTGCCGTAGGTCGACGTGCCCCAGGTGTTGATCGCCGCACTCGACTGGCTGTACACGAAGTGCGTGTGGTTCGTTACGTTGAACCAGTCCGCTTCCAACGCCAGCTTCGTACCCTCGTGCAAGCCGCCCATGGGAATACCAAACGACCGACGCAGGCTCAGGTCCAGCTTATAGTTGCCCGGCTGAAACAGTCCTGAATAAGCGGCTGTACGCGCAGTCGTAGCAAACTGATAGTCAGGAGTCCGCACAAACGCGTTCGGGTCAAGATACTGCGTCTTGCCCAACGTGTCCGAGGTTAGCGGCGTCGTTACGTTCTGGAACTTGCCGTTTCCAACATAGCTGGAATTCAGGACTGGGTAGCAGGCATTTTGCGCCGGGTTCGTGTTGCACGAGTTCATCGTGATCGACAGCGGAGCTCCTGAGTACGCGTTGAAGATCGTCGACATCCGGAACCCTCCGAAGATCGCCCGCGTCACGTAATTGTTGCCGCCCAGGCTGCCCTTGCCAAACGGAAGGTCATAAGCGCCCGTGACAACAAACTTGTGCCGCTGATCGCCCAGCGAGAGACTCTTGTCCAGCGAACGCGCTGCATGGAAAACTCCATCCGACGCCGCCGAACCAGGAATGTCGTAGCCGCTGCGGAACGTTCCGTTGTTATCCAGCGTGCGCGCCCACGTGTAGTTCGTCATGAACGTCAGCCCGTTCACGAGTCTCCGTACCATGTACACCTGCAGCGCGTTGTAATACGTCGTGCCAATAAATCCGTACGGATCGCTGATGCTGGTGTACTGCGGGAACGGCTTCAGGTACTGCGAGATGCTCGGGTTCTGCGTACCGCCGAACGTGGGATACGGCAGACCCGAAAGTCCAGCCGCAGCCAGGTTTGCCGGCCCGTTCGCACCCGTCGCCGGATTCGACAGCTTCGTCCCAAGGTACAGCCACTTCGGATCCAGAGCGTTCGTGTAATACCCACGTCCGTTCAGAGTGTCAGGAGTTAGGAACCGTCCCTGCGAGCCCACGTAGCTCATCGTCAACGTCATGTTGTTCGAAATCTGTCGCTGAATGCCAAAGCTCCAGTTGGTGAACTGCGGGGCACGTCCGCCAAGATAGGGGTCTGCATACGTCGGCGTCTGCGATGCCTGCGTCGTCAGTGAGGTGAACGATGTACCCAACGCCGGATCGAGATTAGGCGGAGCCGTGTACGCCGGGAACGGCGTATCGAGCTGCCAATAACCGTTGCCCAGCTGGCCGACTGCCGGCGAGGTAAAGGTTGAGCTAGGGCTCACGCTGTAGCCTGCAAGACCGGGGCCCTGCCGTGCCGTGGCGCTACCGCCGTTCGCATTACCGTGCGTGTATAGAACCGCATAGCTTGCGCGAATCACGGTCTTGTCATCAATCTGGTATGCGAAACCAACGCGTGGGCTGATGTGCTTGAAGTAATCGTTCGTAGGCCGCGCGCAGTTGCACGTGCCCGATCCACTTCCACCGAACGCCAGCGCGCCCTTTGCTCCGATTAGCGGATTCGTTGCATTCGGATCGAAGTACGAGAACCGGTCCTTCACCTCTCGATAGCTCGGGAAGTAGTCATAGCGGAGTCCGATGTCCAGCGTCAGCTTCGAAGTGATCTTCCAGTTGTCCTGCACATAAGGCGAGATAGGACGGAACCGTGCACCTGTCTCCGGAACCGACGAGAGAGTGAAGGTTCCTGTGTTCGGAGCTCCAATCAGGTAGCTGGCATAAGCCTGGCCGGTCGTCGCAATTGCTGTCGTGTTACCGCTATAGCCAGCCGTCGCAGTGCTGTTGAAGGTAAGCTGCAGCGGATTCACGCCCGTCGCATTGTTCAGGAAGTTGTACTGCATCCAGACAAGCTGGCCGCCCATCGTCAGCGAGTGCTTGCCAACGTTCCACTGAACGTTATCCACCAGCACATAGCCGTTCGCCGTGTTCTGGTTGCTGGAATAACCTGCCCACCGGTTGATGTTCGTGTTGCCCGTGAACGTAACCGTCGGGAAGGAATCCTGTGTCTGCCCCCCCGGAAGGCCCTTGATTCCATTCTCTGCGGCTCCGAAGCCAGGCCCGATCGACTGGTTATACCCAGTGCTCTGGTACCTGCCATAGCCATACTTCAGCTGGTTCGTAATTCTGGGACTAATCGCGTACGTGTGCTCAAACAGAAAGACCTTCGTCTTCGGCGTAAACTGCTGCGTCGAACCGAACGGTGGAGGCATTCCGTTTGTCGTCGGCGAGATCGTCACCGCTGCAGGAGCCGTCGTCGCCTGCCGTCCCCACGCCAGCACAACAGAGAACGTCTGCTTGCTGTTGATCGTGTAGTCGATACGGTTCGTTGTTGTCCAGTTGCTCAAACCTGTCTTGTAGTTCACAAGATAGTTGTTGGCGATTCCGCTACTCGTTACAGGCGGCAGCAGCGATTGCATCTTCAGCGCTGAGGCTGACATGCGACTCGCCGGAATGATGTTGTTCGGGAACTGCTGCCGCACATAGGCCGTGCCATTATAGGTCGTCGTGTTCGGGTCGTAGATGCAACCCACGCGCAGCGCAGCATTCGTCGAGGTGCAGTTCGCACCCGCAGCAAGCTGCTCACTGAAATTTCCCTGTCGCATCAGCGCCGTCGGAACCGTCTCCAACTGGTAAGGAACTTGCCGACGGAACCGGTAGCCCTCGTATCCGCCAAACACAAACAGCTTGTCCTTGATGATCGGGAACCCGAGAAAGAGGCCATACTCATGCTGATGCTCGCTTGGCTTCTGCGGCAGCCCCGTTACAGGGCTGTTTGTCTTCTGGAAGCCCCACGTGTCGAGGCCGGTATCGCGATAATAGTCATACAGCGAACCGTGGATCTGGTTAGTACCATTCTTCACAATGTAGTTCTGTACTCCCTGTCCTTCATAGATCGCCGAATATCCAACCGTCTGCACCTGGAACTGGTTGATCGCGTCCACCGCCATCGACGTCCACACAAACCGCGGATCGCCTTCGCCGCCCACCGACGTAATCGGAACACCGTTAATGTAGATGCCCGAAACTGCACCTCTGCTACCGCCGCCATTCACCACACCGGCGTTCGTCGTAAGGTTGCCGTTCGTCACCTGGCTGCTCACGCCCGGCAGAAGCTGCGCGAAGTCCGTCGCGCGGCGCTGACCGCCGCCGTCCTGGATCAACGGAAGCGCCGAGTACTGCTCCTGCTCGACCGTTACGCCGAGCGTCGCATTCGAAGTCTCCAGCGTCGGAGGAGCATCCGTCACCGTCACACTCTCCGTCGTCTCTCCCGTCGGCAGAAGAATGTCCACCGAATACGTCTGCAGAGCGTTGACGTTAATATTCTCCTGCGTCACCGAGCGGAACCCGGCGTGCGAAACCTTCATGATGTACTTGCCTGGATCCAACGAGAACGAATACTCGCCCGCACCCGTCGTCGTCTCACTCTGCCGCGCATTCGTCAACGGCTGAATTACTTCGACCGTTGCATTGGGAACCACGGCGCCCGAAGCGTCCGTAATGCGGCCGTTCAAACCGCCCTTGCCTGCCAGCTGCGCCTCAGATATGCCGCTGAGTCCCAGCAGCGCTATCACCACGAGCATGATCCTTAGCAACGTACTGCGCCGCCCACCCCGCGTCTCAGGGTTGTTTTGATTGATGAAACTCATATGGCACTCCTTGAAAGTGGTCTAACCAAAACTCATTCTTATTTGCCGAAGCGAAATATACAGACCTCGTTCAACCGTCGTCAAGAAGGTAAATTTATTGGAATTTATATCGACTAACTGCTTCAAACGGGGTTCTTCCGTTTTTCAAAGGACGGGCCAGTCCGCATTCCAAGGAAATGAAGTGGTCTGAACAGTGCCATTCTTAAAAGCCTTCGGCTACACTCTTCCACTGCCATGCAACTGCCTCATAACGAACGGTTTATGCGCATTTTGGCCGGCGGCGCACCGGCAAACACGCTTCCGCTGCCCCCCGAAGCGAAGCTTTTACCGGCGCATCATCATCGGCACACACTACTCAAAGCGTCTTCAGATACTCAATCAGCGCCCGCTTATCGTCATCGCTCAGCGGAGGCTCCTCCGCAAACGCACTCGTCCCGAAATAGTGCCCGCGGTTCACAATCAGGTCAGGACACTTGTTCAACTCGAGTAGTCGGTCCTTCAGAGGAGCAAACGCCTGGTTGACCTCCTCGTCAGTGGCTCCAGCCGGCAGCTTAGTCAGAGTGTGCTTAGCATCCAGCAACAGGTCCGCGACCCTCTTCTGGTACGCCGCCTTCTGAATCGGGTCCCGCGTCTCCGGAACCACGTTCAGGTTCGATAGCAACCCGATCGGTGTTCCCTTCGGAATCGGCCCAATCTGAATCCCTTCCTCATTGAACAGCCATGGGAAGAACCGCGTCAGGAAGCCGTGAAGCGAGTTCAGCTGATCAGGGAGGTAGCCGCTCGTCACCCTCAGGTAGCTGCGATCTGTCGTACGGTCGATCGTCCCTGGAATCTTGTCGCCCAGCAGCGAATCATGCTGTCTCCTCTCCGGCCACAGCAGCTGCTCAATCGAGTTCTGGAACGAATCCAGCCGTGCCTCAACCGAAGGGCTCGAATTGAACTTGCCCAGACTGTTGTTGAGGAACAGCGGAGCTGTCGACCACACGCTGA
>Ga0163162_10001411_pt1 | contig 22340 bp, 18 predicted proteins | sample S55metaG_FD_115310 | JGI IMG/M metagenome (GOLD analysis project Ga0163162, IMG submission 115310) | Switchgrass rhizosphere microbial communities from Kellogg Biological Station, Michigan, USA - S5-5 metaG | ecosystem: Host-associated > Plants > Roots > Rhizosphere > Soil | place: USA...
GTAATAATCTACTTCTGACACGGTAGCCTTGCCAATTAAAGGCCTTACCTCACTATGTAAGATGGATACTATTTCTGCTGACGAGAGAAAATAAGGGCTCATTCCTTGGGTGCTGACGAAGGTCTTTTTCTTGCCGTTTACCAGGCACCAGTCTGTCTTGGTAGACCCGCTATCCGCTATCAATTTTAAAGGAGGCATCTTTATCTCAGGTTATTTAATGAAATTCGCACCTTAATGGATAAATAAATATAGTTCAATTCGGAGTAATGCAAAAGAAAAAACTACAGGTTTGGCTACCTATATTGTTCAGCCTGGTGATGATAGCGGGGATGTTCATTGGCTACAGGATAAAAGAGAATATGCCGGGCAAAAGCATGTTCTTCATGGATAAAAGAAAGCCTGTTGAGGAGGTAATAGACCTGGTAAAGAATAAATACGTGGATGAAGTAAATATAGACTCACTTACCTCTGAAGCAGTTAGTTCTATGCTGGCTAAGCTGGACCCCCACTCTATATTTATGCCTGCATCTGAGCTGCAACAGGTAACCGAAGAACTGGAAGGAAAGTTTTATGGAATTGGAATAGAGTTCAATATTATAGAAGATACGATCAATGTTATCAATGTTATACAGGGAGGCCCATCAGATAAGGCCGGAATAAAGATGGGAGATAAGATCATTAAAGCCGCTGACACTACTGTAGCCGGGGTAAAGATATCTTCTGATAAGATAAGGAACCTGCTTAAAGGCTCGGCAGGAAGTAAAGTGAATATCAGCATTCTGAGAGAAAATGAGTCAAAGCAGTTTACTATTGTTCGCGAAGCCATTCCTATTTTTAGTTTGGATGCTGCCTACATGCTCACTTCTAATATTGGTTATATAAGGCTCAATAAGTTTGCAGAGACCACATATGTTGAATTCATGACAGCAGCTGAGAAGCTTCAAAAGCAAGGTATGCAACACATAATACTCGATTTGCGTGATAATGGGGGAGGAGTGCTTAATGAGGCAACAGAAATGGCTGACGAATTTCTTGACGATAACAAGATGATCACTTATACCGAAGGATTGCATTCGCCAAGGAAAGAATACAAGTGTAAGCGCAATGGAATCTTTGAAAAAGGAAAAGTAATAGTGCTTGTAAATGAATATACAGCTTCTGCCAGTGAGGTATTGGCAGGCGCACTGCAGGATTGGGACAGGGCGACTATCCTTGGCAGAAGAACTTTTGGTAAAGGTCTTGTGCAGGAACAATTTGAACTAAGTGACGGCTCAGGCCTTAGACTTACTGTTGCAAGATATTATACTCCTTTAGGAAGAAGCATACAAAAGTCTTACAGCAATGGCACAACAGCTTATTTGGAAGAGCTTCACAATCGTATTAAGGAGGGAGAGCTTGTAAGCTTTGACTCAATAAAGCATGGGCATGGCAAAAAATTTACAACGGCTTCAGGAAAGGTGTTATATGGCGAGGGCGCTATAACTCCGGATGTATTTGTATCAGCTGATACTACTGCTTTTAATAAAGAGCTTACTAATCTTTATATAAAAGGAACTTTGAGTGTCTTTGCTTACAGGAATTACCTGTCTCATAAAAGTACATTCTCTACCTACAAAACACCTGCAGAGTTTGAAAAGAACTATACTATTGATGATCCTACATGGGAAAGCTTTAAGCTTGCGGCGGCAAAAGACTCGGTAAGTCTTAATAATATTACCTCAAAAGAAAAGGATGATCTTATTCGCCAGCTAAAGCGCCTCACCGCCAGACAACTATGGCGCACAGAAGGTTATTACGAAGTGACCAACGCGCAGGACGCTATGGTGTTAAAAGCTTTGGATGAATTGAGAAAATAGTACTTGTTTCTTTTGGTCGTATATTGCGATTCACACATTAATCAATCAAATCTCACATTTATGAAATCAATTATCTTAAGCACATGCTTAGCACTCTTTCTTCTTGGCTGCGGCGAAAATAAAACAGCAAAAGAAGAGGTAAAGAACACTGATTCTACAGCAAAAGCCAAAGACACTATGGCCGCTGTTACACCTCCTGCTGCTCCGATGGACTCGGCTGCAATGATGAAAGCGTGGAATGATTACATGACTCCAGGCGCAATGCATGCCATGATAGCAAAATGTAACGGTACATTTAATGCAGCAGTAACTGTTTGGATGGCTCCGGGAGCTCCTCCTCAGACAAACACAGCTAAGACCACAAATAAAATGATCCTTGGCGGACGTTACCAGGAATCCCATTCTGTTGGGTCATTTGGCGGAATGCCTTTCGAAGGATATAGCACCCTTGCTTATGATAATATGAAAAAAATATTTCAGAGCACATGGATAGATAATATGGGTTCTGGTATAATGTATATGGAAGGCACATGGGATTCTACCGCACACGCAGCTAACTTTAAAGGCAAGTTCACTGATCCCATGACAGGCAAAGACACAGAAGCCAGGGAGATATTTACCATCACAAGCAGTGATGAGCAGAAGATGGAAATGTTTGTTACCCCTCAAGGCAGCAAAGAATATAAATCAATGGAGATTACATATAAGAGAAGCAAGTAACTTCTCCTGGCTCGGCCTGGAATTGAATTAACATTTCAGGCTGAGTTTTTTTCGCTTGCAGGATTGAATCTTTTACTCTGCTCTATCCCATCCATCACTTGTTCTAGAATAGCTTCCATAGACTCTTCGTAATTTATCTGGAGGGGAGCTTTGAATGTTACCTCTAGTTTACTTCCTTTCTTTTTTAGCTTCAGCCCTTTCTTGTCAAATGCTTCCCTGAAGCCGCTTATCACAACAGGGACTACTATAGGCTTATTGTGTTTAATGATAAAGGCAGTCCCTTTTCTGCCGGGAGCAAAAGGAGTTGTGGTCCCCTGCGGAAAAGTAATTACCCAGTTATTTTCAAGTGCTCTTGCGATCTTTCTTGTATCTCCGGGATCAAGTCCTTTTCTCATTTCTTTTGCGTCCCTGTTCCAGGTTCTTCTAACTGTAATCGCACCGGCCCATGTGAACAGCTTACTGATAAAGCTGCTTTGCATTGTCTCTGTCGCCGCTACATAATATACTCTTGTAAAAGGATTGAGCAAATAATATGGCACTCCCAGTTTATTCTTCTTCCTCCATTTTACTGCACAGAAGATATGTAATAGAGTAATAACATCTGCAAAGTATGTCTGGTGATTGCTTACAAAAAGTACATTCCTCTTTGGGAGATTCTTGATATGCTCAGTGCCGGAAATGCGCAGTTTATTCAGCCAGGCCAAGCCTGGGTAGCTAACGACTCCGATCATAAAATACAGTACTGATTTTATCAGCCTTGTCTGTTTTATACTGTCAATTAACTTACTCATCCAAATATTAAATCTTCAATATTAAATCTTCAATCTTTATAAACCACTCTCTTCAGAAACAATCCCCCTGCCGGTGCAGAGAAATCTGCTCTCTTGCATTCCTTGCTCTCAATTATTTCCCTGAACTCTTTAATGCTTGTCTTGCCTGTACCTACTTTTAGCATAGTCGCTACCAATGCCCTCACCATTCCCCTCAGGAACCTGTTTGCAGCCACAGTATACTCCACAGTATCTTTATGTACTGTCCATTTGCTCTCTTCAATATTGCACAGGAAGTTATTAACCTGCGTATTCTTTTTAGAAAAGGTGGTGAAGTCTTTATACTCTTTTAATATGGAAGCAGCCTCTTGCAATAGATCCATATCCAGTTTGTAAGGATAATAATAAGCCCTGTCTGCAATGAATGGGTCCTTTTTTCTGTAAATAAAATAACTGTACTCTCTTCGCATTGCATCAAACCTGCAATGTGCATCATCGCTTACTTTCTTCAGGCTCTTAATTACAATATCTGCAGGCAGTATTGAATTAAGATTATAGATATGATCCTTATGATATTCAAAGCTATCAGCCACGTCAAAATGAAAGTAATTCTGCAAGGCATGCACTCCCGCGTCTGTTCTTGAAGATCCGGTCAATTCAAACTCCTGCTTATAAAATATTTTTAGAGCTTTCTCAACTTCAGCCTGCACTGTATTGGCATTCTTCTGCACCTGGAACCCCGCATAGTTTGTCCCCTTATACATCACCTCAATAAAATAACGGTGTGACTGTTTCACTTTTGACTTTTGATTTTCACTCACTACTGGCAAGTCACTTCTTTATCATCGCCTTGAACCGATTGATATAATATTCTTCTGTCATTTCTTTTTCCAGTATTGTGAAGTTCTCTGGGTCTGTTGCATATTGATAGGCAAGGTCAAAGAACGCATACTTTCCCTGGTCCTTTAAGAACAGAACACTTAGGTTCCTTATATAGTCAGTTGAAAAGCATTTGTTTTTAAAATATTTCTTAGCAGCAGCAATCATATCATCATCATTGCTCTCACCCGCCATCTTCTTTCTAAGCTTAAGAAAATCTTGTTCCGATGCTATCCCTTTACAATTAGGGTTAGTAGTAAATGCTATTTCTCCTCCTTTCTTATCTTCTTTCTTTATTGTAGAACTGTCTGTTGGGTTTTCGTCCTTCTTTGTCTCGGTCGCAAGAGTATCTTTATTTACTACTACAGCTATCGTATCAGTTTTTGGTTCATCTTTTATTGTATTAACAACAGTCGAGTCTTGCGTAGGTGTAATAGCTGTTGTATCACTGTGTATTTTCAGAGTGGTGTCTGTTACCACAATAATTCCTGTAGTATCTCCTTCAGCCTTTTTTTCTGTAACACTTATGGGGATAAAGACTCTTATTGTATCAATGATATCCCCTGCCTTATCTGTATATACTCTTTCAACACCATATTGATCGGCGTTCTCAAGTTTTTTTTCTATTTGAGTATAAGCAATTACTGCAGAAGTGTCAGTGGTATTCTCAATTGTCGGGTGGTCACTAAATGGGTTTACATCAAACGTAATATCCTCAAGTGAAGTGTCATTTTTAGCCTCATCGCCATCCTTTATTTTTGGGTCATTGACTATATCTGCAAGCATTTCAATGAAGCTTGCATGCCCAAACGACATGTCTTCAGTTTTTTTTTCCAGGGAGTCTTTTGAACTGGTGGCTGAGGTGGCCATAATAATGTCCAGAGTTTGCAGGTTGAAGAGTCCCCATCCTTTCTCCCCAAAGTTCTTAATCTGGTATCCGCTGTTCTTATTAATCGTTATCGTTATAGATTGTTCAGGCCATTGGTCCTTTGGGAACCCGATCGCCAGGTTGTATTCCCCATCCTTAACCTTTCCCATTACCAGGTACCCTGTAGCAGATGAGCTCAGTATCTTCCCGTTGATCTTTACATAAAAAGGCTGCTGGTTATCCGTTTGCAGGTATATATAATGCTGCTGCCCGAATACAATAGCAAGTGAAAGACAAAGGGATAAGGTCAGTAATAATTTCTTCATAAGGGGTTACATACCAGCCTTAAAATTAGCTACATATGTAAGATATTTAGCAAATTTAACTAATAATGTACTATTAACCAGTAAATGGCCATAAATTCAAAATCCCCTCATATTTCCAGATATAATATGGATATACCGAAGTAATACCGAAGTAATACCGAAGCAATAGCGTTGCAATAGTATTGTAACAGCATTGTAATAGTATGGTAATAGCCTTATAACCCTAATAAAGCTTTACTATGACCCTTATACAGCCTTATTAAACTTCATCTTTGTCTTCTCTTTATCAACCGTTTATCATAAATCCTTCTTCTCCAACCCTAAATCTCAAATTAACCCCTACTTTTACGCCTCCTAAATCATATTTATGAAGAAATATATGTTTGTTATGCTCGCTATGAGCAGTTGCTTTATTCTCAATGCCCAGCGTCGGGGTAACAACACCGATACAGCATGGAAAAAGATTTACCGGGCCAGTGCAACAAAGATTAACGACTTGGTTCATACCAAGCTTGATGTCAAGTTTGATTATGATAAGTCATACCTCTATGGTAAAGAATGGGTTACACTTAAGCCCCATTTTTATCCTACTGATTCCCTTAGCCTTGACGCAAAGGGTATGGATATAAAGGAGATATCTATTATGAAAGGAGTTTCTAAGTCTCCTCTAAAATATACCTATGATGGCATGATGCTTAATATCCATCTTGACAGGACCTACAAAGAAGGAGAGAAGTACACTGTTTATATTGACTACACTTCGAAGCCTAACGAAGTAAAGGCACAGGGAAGTGCTGCAATATCCGATGCAAAAGGATTGTATTTTATTAATCCAAAAGGAGAGGACAAAACAAAGCCTGCCCAGATATGGACACAGGGGGAAACAGAAGCTAACAGTGTTTGGTTTCCTACTATTGACAAGCCTAACCAAAAGACAACAGAAGAAATATACATGACCGTTCCTGCTAAATATGTTACCCTTAGCAATGGACTGTTAGTAAGCCAGAAAAAGAATGCAGATGGTACCAGGACTGACTATTGGAAAATGGATCTTCCTCATGCGCCATATTTATTCTTTATGGGGGTAGGAGAGTATTCTATTATTAAGGATCATCTTAAGAACGGAAAAGAAGTTGCTTACTATGTGGAGAAAGAATATGCGACTGTCGCAAGAAAAATATTTGGTCTAACACCTGCAATGATTGAATGTTTTGAGAAGCTTACAGGGGTTCCTTTCCCATGGGCTAAGTACGACCAGATTGTAGGAAGAGATTATGTAAGTGGAGCTATGGAGAATACCACAGCCACTCTTCACCAGGAGTCAGCATATCAGAATGCCCGCCAGCTTGTAGATGGCAACCGCTGGGAAGATGTTATTTCACACGAACTGTTTCATCAGTGGTTTGGAGACTATGTAACAACTGAAAGCTGGAGCAATATTACTCTTAACGAATCATTCGCAGACTATGGAGAAACCTTATGGCTGCAATGTCATTATGGCAACGATTATGGAGATGAACATATAGAAGGTAACAGGCGTTCTTACATATCAGGAGGTCAGGGCAATGCCCAGAAAGACCTTGTTCGCTTTTACTATCATGATAAAGAAGATGTATTTGACGGAGTAAGCTATCCTAAAGGTGGTGCGATCCTTCACATGCTTCGCAACTATGTTAGTGATGATGCTTTCTTCAAATCATTAAATAAATATCTTACTGATAATAAGTTTAAAAGCGCTGAAGCCCACAACCTTCGTCTTGCTTTTGAAGAAGTTACTGGAAAGGACCTTAACTGGTTTTTTAATCAATGGTATTTCAGTAACGGTCATCCAAAGTTGAATATCAATTATAACTATGGTAATGGAACAACCCAGGTGATTGTTGAGCAAAAAACTGATAAGACATGGAAACTTCCTGTCGCGATAGATATTTACAATGGCGCAAATAAAACAAGATACCAGGTTTGGGTACAGAATAAAATTGATACGTTTACATTCAATACTCCTACAAAACCTGACCTTGTAAACTTTGATGGAGATAAGACTCTTCTTGTAGATAAGACAGACAATAAAACAGCAGATAACTTTATCCACCAGTGGAAGTATGCACCTCTTTACATGGACAGGTATGAAGCCCTTAACTATTTCTCTAAGAATAAAATGAAAGAACTGGCAGAAGGGTTAAACGATAAGTATCGTGGTCTTAAAGAGTTTACTCTTGATAAGTTAGCAGATAACACTTCGCTGGTTACTGGAGATGTTCTTACTAAGGTTGAAAAGCTTGCTAACGGAGGCTCTGATAAAAAAGTAACAGCAGCAGCTTTGGATATACTCGTAAAGATGAAGGATAAAAAATACGTTCCACTCTTTGTTAAAATGGTTAACGACTCATCATATACAGTTGCAGGTGCTGCATTCGAAGGTCTTAATGATCTTGATCCTGATGATGCCTTTAAAGCAGCAAAAGGCCTTGCATCTGATGCAAAAGGTAAGCTTGGCCAGTTGATAACAGGTGTGATCATGGCCAAGGCAACGGAAGCTGACTTTGATTTTATCTACAATCAGTATAAGAATGCTCCACTTAACGAAGCCAAGCTTCAGCTGTCAGCTACTTTTGCTTCATACCTTGCAGGACTGAAAGATGCGGCCAAGATAAAAAAAGGAGTTGAGGCCATTATGGTTTTCCGTAATGTAATCCCTGAAGAATACAGGGGCTTTACTGACCCAAGCTTTAAGCAGGCTTTTAGTAAGATCACTGCGGCCAAAAGTGACAATAAGGAATTGGTAGATTATATAAACGGACTAATAAAGTAACCTCGCGGGTTATTATTTATATTTTAAAGGCTGCTTCGATCTGAGGCAGCCTTTTTCGGTATTATACTGTCTATACACAGCATCCTGGAGAGGTTCACCTTTATTTTATTTTTTCAAAAAATCCCATATTATTAATAACATTGGACAATTATTTGATATAAAAATAGGCATAACCTATTCTCGATCCTAAAATGCTCATTTATGGAAACATTCTACACCGCGTATACCAAGTTGGTTGACAATAAGCTATACTATTTTGTTAAGCGATTCTCCCATTTCCCTGAATTGTCCGATATTCCTGATGTGCTTGAGAGCTATGGTATGCACAAGGACTTTGACAGGGCTTGCGATATTGCACAGGTAACAGAACAGTCCATCCGCAAGCAATTGTGGAATGAATTGCAGGGACTTCCGGCTGCTAAAGTCATTGAAATGAATTCTCAGCCAAAAGAGGAAAAAAGCCATCATGGCTGGCTGGGTAATCTTCGGCTGTTTGGCTTCCTGAAAATGGCACGATAACCGGGCCTTGTGACTCTTTCCGCCTTTGTTTTTTTGGCCCTTTTTATCTTCGTAACTTTCTCCCTTTTGTTAAGAATCTGTGTATAACTACGACCCCTTAAAGGTGCATAGATGCTATATTTGCTCTTACCTGTCCGTTTTGGCCAGGCAGTTACCAAATTGATAGATAAAAGTGCGTTTAAAGAGCTTAGAGATTAAAGGATTTAAGAGTTTTGCCGATAAAACTACCCTTTTGTTTGACGAGGGAATTACCGGGGTAATAGGACCCAATGGTTGTGGGAAAAGCAACATAGTTGATAGCATCCGCTGGGTAATAGGTGAGCAGAAGATCAGCCAGCTTCGGAGTGAGAACCTTGAAAGCTTGGTTTTCAATGGTTCCAAGAGTCGTTCTGCGAGTGGTCTCGCTGAAGTAAGCCTGACCTTCGAGAATACTAAGAATCTCCTTCCTACAGAGTTTAATACAGTAACCATTACACGTAAGTTCTATAAGAATGGGGAAAGTGAGTATCGCCTTAACGATGTGAGTTGTCGCCTTAAGGACATTCATAACCTTTTCATGGACACTGGGGTAAGTACGGATAGCTATGCAATTATTGAGCTCGGCATGGTAGACGATATCATCCGTGACAAGGAGAATAGCCGCCGCAAGATGCTTGAGCAGGCAGCAGGGATCTCTATCTACAAAACAAGGAAGAAAGAGGCAAAGTCCAAGCTTGAGGCAACAGAGCAGGATATTGCCCGTATAGAAGACCTTTTGTTTGAAATAAACAATCAGCTGAAGATGCTGGAGAGCCAGGCTAAGAAGGCTGAGAAGTATTTTGAAATAAAGGGAGATTATAAAGATATCAGTATCGAATTGGCTAAGGCTTCACTGGAAGGGTTCAATTTGACATATAAAGACCTTAATGAGCAGGTTGCTTCGGAGACTGACAGGAAAACCCAGTTGGAGGCTGACATTGCAACCGATGAAGCTGCCATTGAAAAGGAAAAGGTAAGTTTTATAGAAAAAGAGAGGGCTTTGCATGATATGCAGCATGCATTCAATGAGCTTAACAATACCGTAAGAACTAAAGAAAGTGAGAAGAACCTGAGTGCTCAAAAGCTACAGCATCTCCAGGAAAAGCAAACAGGTCTTCATGACTTTATCAAAAAAGCTGAGGGACAATTAAAAGGAATAGACGAAAGTATTCAATTCACCCAGCAGCAGATAATTGATGAGGAAATAAAGCTCACAGAAATAAAGGGTCAGCTTGAAGAGCTTAAGAATAGGGTAGAACATAAGCGCTCTTTATATGATGAGAAGCGGTCTTCCCTCGATCAGCAAAGGCAAAGCCAACAGGCTGTACAACGTAGCCAGTTCGAGGCTGAAAAGAAAGTGGCTGTTGCAGATACTTCTATTCATAATCTCCAGAGAACCATAGCGCAAATAGAGGAAGAGCAGGTTTCCCGCAGAAATCAACTTACACAATTAGAAATTGATAAGAATACAAAAGCTGCTGAATTAGACCAAAAGAAAACAGACCTTGTTCAGTTGCAGCAACACCACGAGTTCACTAAGGAGCAAATACTTCAAACTCAGGCTATCCTTGAAGGCTTAAGAGTAAACCTTGCTGAGGAAAGCCGTAAGCTCGATGCTAAGAAAAATGAGCATGACCTTTTGAAGAGTCTTATGGATTCAATGGAAGGTTATCCTGAAAGCATTAAGTTCCTTCATCAGAACCCTGACTGGAGTCACGAGTCTCCGATACTCTCAGATATTATTTATGTAAAAGAAGAATACCGCGCTGCAGTAGAGAATGTGCTTGAGCCATACCTAAACTACTATGTCGTTGATGACCTTCACGAAGGCCTTAAAGCAGTTCATCTCCTTGATGATAATAAAAAGGGTAAGGCAAACTTCTTCTTAATGGATAAGTTGAATGCCATTGAAACTGAAAAGCATGCTCCTGTAGTAGGTGGTATTCCTGCGCTTGACATTATCGAGGTTGATGCCAAATATCTCAACCTTGCTCGCTATCTTTTGGGCAATGTATTCATTGCTGAGAATGATGATGCGCTGCAGAATAGCAATGGCTCTATCATACTTGAGAAGCATGGTAAATATGTAAAAGGCAAATATTCATTAACAGGCGGAAGTGTTGGTCTCTTCGAAGGAAAAAAGATAGGTAGAGCAAAGAACTTAGAAAAGCTTGTTGTAGAGATAGTTGATCAGGAAAAGATAGTTAATGACCTTAAGAAGGTTATCAGTGAACGCTCAAATGAAGTCATCGCTTTTAACGAGCAGCTTAAAGAGAATGCAATTAAGCAAACCCAGGAACAAATAAGTTCACTGACCAATCAGGTATTTGTACTGCAGAATAAGATGGAGAATATACAGCATGCCGAAGAAGCAGGTTCAAAAAGGCTTACAGAGCTGAAAGAGCAGTTGCAGGCTAATCATGATAACATAGCCTCAACCCGGCTTGAGCTTGAAGAATTGAATAACAAATTAAAGGAGCTTTCTGAAAGAATGAACCTTCTCGAGGTTGACTATAAGGCAGCTGAAGAAGAATATAATACCATTCATAATCAGTATAACGAAAGCAACTTACTTCTTACACGCCAGCAAAGTAAAGTCGTGTCTTTGCAGCAGGAGCTGGAGTTCAAGAGAAATCAATTCAATGACCTTACTCAGCAGATACACAACAGCAACAAGCAACTGGACGATTCCTCTTTAGATATCGAACAAACAAGTAAGTTGTTCAATGAATTGGAAGCGGCCGTTCTCTTTATGTTGAAGAATAGGGAAGCAGAAGAGAAGAAGCTTAACGAAGCAGATCAGGAATATTATAACTTCAGGAACGCACTTGCTGAAAAAGAAACAGGTCTGCGTAGCAAGCAGAGGTCAAAAGAGCAAATAGATCACACCCTCAATGATATCAAAGACAGGCTCAATAATCTTAAGCTTCAGCTTGCAGGAATGAAGGAAAGGCTAAGCGTAGAGTTTAAAGTTGATCTTGATACAATACTGGACGAAGAAAGAAATACCTCAATGCCGTTGGAAGAGTTGCAGGAGAAAAGTGATAGGATGAAGAAGCGCTTAGAGAACATGGGCGAGATAAACCCTACCGCTATCGAAGCATTCACAGAAATGAAGAAGCGCTATGAATTTATCCTCGAGCAGAAAAATGACCTTGTTTCCGCAAAGGACTCTTTACTGCAAACGATTCAAGAAGTAGAGGCTACAGCCAACCAGCAGTTCCTTGATACATTCAACAAAGTTCGTGATAACTTTCAAAAGGTATTTAAAGCCTTGTTTACAGAAGATGACACTGCTGATATGGTATTGGAGAATCCTGACAACCTTGCAGAGACAGCCATTGATATAGTAGCTAAGACTAAAGGCAAGCGACCTACATCTATAACCCAGCTTAGTGGTGGAGAAAAGACATTAACAGCAACTGCATTGCTCTTTGCGATATATCTTATCAAGCCTGCTCCGTTCTGTATACTTGATGAGGTTGACGCTCCTCTTGACGATGCTAACGTTGGCAAGTTTACCCAGATGATAAGGCAGTTCAGCAAGGAGTCCCAGTTCATCATTGTTACTCACAATAAGCAGACAATGTCCGCTGTGGATGTTATCTATGGTGTTACGATGCAGGAGCCTGGAGTAAGTAAGCTTGTTCCTGTTGATTTCAGAAGTCTGAATTAAATATTAAATGTCTTTCACAAAGAACGACATATCCCGCTATTATGATCTCAGCGAGGTTCACTACAATCTTATGTGGAACCTTCGTAAGAGTAAGTCACTTCACTATGGTTATTGGGATGATTCAGTAAGTAACTTCCATGAATCATTGTTGAATTTAAACAAGGTACTTGCTCGGCATGCAGACATCAAACCAACTGACTATGTTCTTGATGCCGGTTGTGGGGTAGGAGGGTCATCTGTTTGGCTTGCAAAGAATATCGGCTGTAAGGTTACTGGCATCAGCCTGAATAAGGAGCAGGTACGGAAAGCGAATCTCCTTGCTGCTCACCAACAGTTAAATGATCATGTAAGTTTTAGTGTAAATGATTATACCGATACGGGTTTTCCGGGCCAGTCATTTAATATTGTTTGGGGAATAGAAAGTGTTTGTTACGCAAATGATAAAAGTGACTTTCTTAAAGAAGCAGCAAGGCTTCTTAAATCAGGAGGCAAAGTAATTATTGCTGACTTCTTCAAGCAGGATAAGCTCAAAGGGGAAGATGCGGAAATAGTTAAAGGGATGGCTCACGGCTGGGCAATCAACGACTTCTCCATCCCACATGAATTCGAACAAAAGCTAAAAGAGAATGGTTTTAATATCCTTGTGAATGAAGATGCTTCTCAGGCTATTATGCCATCTGCTAAAAGATTATATAAAGCTTATCTCTTAGGCTTCATTCCTGCAAAGCTTTACGGGTTACTTAACAGAAAAGCAACCTCCTTAGGCAAGCGAAACGTTGACACAGCCAAATATCAATACATAGGTCTAAAGAAAAATCTCTGGCAATACAAGATATATTGTGCTCAGAAAATAAATTGATATATTTAGTTACATAGTAACTTGTAAATCGTAAATAGAATGAGAACTATCCTCCTCCTTCTGGCCTCCAACATCTTCATGACCTTTGCATGGTACGGTAACCTTAAAGATAAAGGAATGCCTTTATGGAAAGCTATACTTATCAGTTGGGGTATTGCTTTCTTTGAATACTGTCTTATGGTCCCTGCTAACAGGTTAGGCTATGCAAGTGGCCTCAGCGGCTTTCAGCTCAAAATTATTCAGGAAGTAATTACTCTTATTGTATTCGCGCTCTTCGCTGTCTTCTATCTCAAAGAAGCCTTTGAGATGAAATACTTCATCAGCTTTTTATTTATCCTTGGCGCTGTCTACTTTATGTTCAAGAAATAATCGTACACGTAACCCATATCTCTTACATGTTTTACCACTTCACCATAGCAATATTCCCCTTACTTCCAGCTAAATAAATAGCTCTCCCGTTTCTGGATTTCCTTACCACATTAAAGCTTTCTGAAGAAATACTTTTCCAGGTTCTGCCGTCGTCCTTTGATACGTCTACTCCATTAAGTCCGCACGTTATCCAGAATTTTCTTCTGATATATTCCACACAGCTCCTATATCCTCCCGGGTTTTTTTTAGGATAGCTCCATGTCTTTCCACCATCTCTTGTTATTATGCAGTTCTTCTCTTTCTCATTTGGCTTCATGAAATCTCCTCCAACCACAATAAATCTCTTCTCATTCTTTAATGCAATGGAATTTGCTCCGCCGGTAGTAGTGCCTTGAAAAATGGGCAGGTCATAAGCTGATGCATCATCCTTATACAGTCTTGATTTCATCCCTCCGCTTACAAAATAAGAATGCCCGTTAAATGCCCTTATATTAGTGCCGCTTGCAGCAAACAAGGCTTCACCATCTGCAGCATTCGGATATTCAGTTGGGTCAAGATCATGCCATGTTATTCCCCCATCGTAAGTGCGTGCTACAACAAACTTATTTCGTATCGGGTCTCCAACAACTATTCCCGAGCTTTCATCCCAAAAGCTCATTGCATCAAGAAATATTCCCGGCACTTTATTAGTATATACTGTTGTCCAGTGGTCGCCGGCGTCTTCTGTTCTGACTATATATCCGGGTTCCCCCGAAGCCATAACTACTATTGCCCTTTCAGTAATAGCTCTTATTGCTCTGAAATCTGTTTTTTCAAAATTCGGTATTCGAATCCATTTCCAGTTTTTGCCCGCATCTATGCTGTTCCCAACATAACCATTGCTTCCGCAGCACCAGATTACATCGTCCTTGATTACAGATAAGCCTCTTATAGATGTTTTAGAGTTAGCCGCCAGGTTCTTTATAACCTGTCCATGGGTAGTGATGGAAATGATTAGTAAGCTAAGGGCCAGTATGTGTTTCATACAATTGTTTTAATTTAAAAGGCTAAACAAACAATCTATGATTCTTCGCAGGGTTGGATATAAAAAGCCCGAATTAAGCAAAGATAGATGACAAGTCATTAGGTAATATGATTTTTATCACCATTATTTTATTCTTCAAATTGTTTATTTGCAGAATAAAATCTCTATCCGGTATGGTAAGAAAGTTTAATACATTCCTTTTCGCAATAGTTATTGCTTTATCCGCATGCTCTCAACCCACTGGCAAGCCTAGGGAAATTCGTCTTGTTGGAGACTTCTTTCTTTCCAAGCCTGACAATAAGGTTGATAAGGGTTATATATTTATTTTCAGAGAGCCTGAATACGATAAGAATATTATCTATAATAATTATATAACGGAGATCTCCGGCAATGACACTTTACTTGTCGCAGAATGTAAAACAAATTCAGGGGTAATTAGTTATTATATGGTTACCCATAATGTAGGAAATGAACCTTTCACTTCAACATTAATTGATCTCGAAAAATATAAGGCTCTGAAGAAAGAAGTTAAGCCTAAATATCATTATAACAGCGCTACAGACTAAGTATCAGCTCCACAACTTTATCTGTCATTTCCTGGTTTACATCTAAATGCAAAACCATCCTTACCTGGGTAGGAGAGATGGGAAGTGCTAATATATCATGCTTCCTTAATTGCTCAATAAAAGATACAGGAGTGTAATCCCCGATCACTTCGAATATGACGATATTCGTCTCCACCGGCATCATCTTGCCCACATAAGTTGTTTTCAGCAATGCCTCAGCTATTTGTTTTGCATGAAGATGATCTTCAGATAGTCTGTTAACATTATTCTCAAGTGCAAATATTCCTGCAGCGGCTAAATATCCTGCTTGCCTCATTCCTCCTCCAAATACCTTCCTTACTCTTCTTGCTTTTTTAATAAAGTCTTTGCTCCCTACTAAAACACTACCTACCGGCGTTCCCAATCCCTTGCTCAGGCAAAGTGATATGCTGTCAAATATTTCACCATATTGTTCCGGGGTTTCTCCTTTGGCGACAAGGGCGTTGAACAACCTCGCTCCATCAAGGTGAAGCTGAAGCCCGTTATCAGTGCATACTTCTTTTATTTCTCTGATTACATTAAAGTCATAACAGCTTCCGCCTCCTCGGTTGGCAGTATTTTCTAAGCTAACGAGCCTGCTTACTGGTTTATGTACATCATCAGGGTTAATTGCATCTCTTACTTGTGCCGCAGTTATCATCCCTCTGCTGCCATCTATGGGCTTTACCTGGCACCCGGAGTTAGAGGCTATCCCGCCACCCTCATAGATGTAAACATGGCTCAGTTTATCGCATATTACTTCATCACCCGGCTGGGTATGGCACCTGATAGCTATTTGGTTGGTCATTGTACCGCTGGGACAAAACAATCCTGCTTCCTTCTTAAACATCTCGGCTGCCATCTCTTCAAGCCTGTTTACCGAGGGGTCCTCTCCAAAGACATCATCTCCAACCTCGGCTGAGAACATACTCTCCAGCATCTCAGGTGAGGGCTTAGTGAACGTATCCGATCTTAGATCTATCATAGTACTTTATTCTAATTCCAAATTATTACATAGCCTGCCTCGCCTGTTAGGGTTCGCTTTTGACCTTTCATCCCCTTTTTATGCTAAAAGAAGGCTAAATAACACAATATTTGCCAATAAATGGCTAGGAAAGTGATATTTAGCACATTATGTGCTAAATAAATTATGAAATAAGGAAGCTAAGTTTTACCTTTGCGCCCAAATATGCAGAACTTCCCTTTATTAACTAAGTTTTTGCAACGTTTTCCAGCCCTGATTTGTCTTAAACACGTATATAACTAATTATAAAACAACAAAATGAGGCAACTTAAAATAGCTACGCAGATTACCAACCGTGATTCTCAGGCGGTTGAGAAGTATCTGCAGGAGATATCTAAGATTGGAATGATTACACCGGAGGAAGAGACGATTCTGGCCCAAAAGATCAAAATGGGTGACCAGAGAGCCCTTGAGCGCCTCACAACGGCTAACCTGCGTTTCGTAGTATCTGTAGCAAAGCAATATCAGCACCAGGGTCTTTCCCTGAGTGATCTTATCAACGAGGGTAACCTTGGTTTGATTAAGGCTGCTCAGCGTTTCGATGAGACCAAAGGTTTTAAGTTCATTTCTTATGCTGTTTGGTGGATCCGTCAGTCTATCCTTCAGGCTTTGGCCGAGCAGGGGCGTCTGGTTAGGCTTCCGCAGAATAAGATCGGTACTTACAACAAAGCCAACAAGGCTTACATGGCATTCGAGCAGGAACACGAAAGGGAACCATCTACAGAAGAGCTTTCTGAGATCCTCGAAATGAGCGAAACAGAGATCAACAATATCTTCCAGAGCAATACACGTCACACTTCATTGGATGCCCCTGTTCACGAGGCAGAAGATGTAGCTATGGGCGACCTTCTTAAAGGCTCAGGCGAGACTGATGAAGATGTAATGCACGACTCTCTTAGAAATGAGATTCGCCGTGTGCTTAAGTCTCTTAGTCCTCGTGAAGCAGAGATCGTAAATGCTTACTTCGGCCTTGATGGTGAGAATGGTACTACTATCGAGCAGATAGGACAGAAGTACGACCTTACCAAAGAGCGTATCCGCCAGATAAAAGAAAGAGCTATCAAGCGTCTTCAAAAGGCAAGGTATAGCAGTGCATTGAAGGCATATCTTGGATAAGATATAAACATCCCGCTTAGAATAACAATATCATATTAAAGCCCGCTTTTTAGCGGGTTTTTTATTTCCCTTTGGAGGAACAGTAAAGGAACCCGGGCCAAATCAAACCTATAAGGTTTGCAGGGCGGAAATGTGATGCTGAAAACCTTATAGGTTTGGTAGAATAGGCCATATGTTCCTTGCAAAATTAACTGCAAAAATGGCAGGTTGATTTATAAAAATTTACAGGTTTTCACCGCGGTTAGAGCGCACTTACTCCACACTAACTTCACACTAAAGGCACACCGAAGCCACACCAAATGCCTGCATCCCTTGTCACTGCTGGGTGGGAAAGCGGAATCTCCGATGAATAAAGGCTTACAGTGCCTACTTCCTCTAAAATACTCGTCCCTATTAAGTTATAGCTTGCCATTGTTGAATAAAAGAGTCAAAAACTCCAGCTAAAGGCTGTCTTTTTGTCAGCTTCCAGCCCAACTCTTATACCCTCACATAGGGAACAGATAGCGCTTAGATAGCAGGCAGATAGCAGGGAGGAGCGAAGAATGAAAAAAGTATTTATGCAATTTCTCCAATTCCTGCATCATACCCTCAAACGACTCAAAACCATACCTCAAAACTCTAAACTCATTTTCCCATGTCCAGGTACCTAAGCCTCCAGATCCCTACTCCCTGCCATGAGAATTGGGACAAAATGAAACCCGAAGAAAAAGGAAGATTCTGTGACTCATGCCAGAAATGTGTAATGGACTTTACCAATTACACCGATGCCCAGCTTGCCCAATTCTTTAAAAAGAATAAGAGTGATGTCTGCGGACGTTTCAGAGAAGAGCAATTGGATACAGACATTGAAATTCCAAAGAAAAGGATTCCATGGGTGAGGTACTTCTTTCAGGTGACTATGCCTGCTTTCTTATTCTCTTATAAGGCAAAAGCACAAATAGTAGGAGAGGTCGCTATTAATAATAAAACCGAAACTAGTTTAAAACACCCAGTATGTTCAAGTGATGATAAACAAAGCAAAAGAGAAATTAAAGGTCATGTTGTTGATAGCTCTGGAGATCCTATCGCCTATGCCTCAATAACATTTAAAGAAACCCAAAGAGGTGTTAGCGCAGACTCTTTAGGAAAATTCTCTATTGAATATAAGAATTCAAATGAAAAGACCCTTATAATATCTTCTGCAGGATATGAAACAAAGGAGGTGTCAGTTAATACTTCAAGGGTTGTTATACTAAAGCGCAGTGCCTCTACAGAACTTACTCCGGTTGTAATTGATGGCGGTTATTATTATAAGGGGGTTACAAAGTGCTATTCATCTTGTTCTGTAGTTAATGGCTCAACATTAACGACAATAACTTCTAAGAGGCGAGATAGATACGAAATTGAAAAAACAGAAATAGGCGACATTTCATTTTTAATCTATCCCAATCCTGCTCTTCATTCTTCTCATATTAATATCAAGTGGTCAAAGCCTGTAAATGGCAATCAGTCTGTTCTTATCTATGACATGAGCCAAAGGCTGGTTCAGAAGAAGGATATTTCTGTAAACAATTCTTCAATAATGGCTCTTCAATTAAATAATCTTCCATCAGGAACTTATGTAATTAAAATTATAGACGAAAAGACAGGAAGGTCATCTTCTCAAAAGTTCATAGTTGAATAGAAGATAACCTAAATTAAAAACATCACTATCTCCCTTGGTACACTCCCAATATATTTCCTGTTGGGTCGCTGAAGCGAGCAGTTATTTCCGGTGCATCCATACCAACCGGCTGGGTGATTGTTCCACCATTTTCAATGATTGCCTTAAGAGTTGCTTCAATATCATCAATCATGATGTATATCAATAGACCCGGATCCGCCAATGGTTTTCTATCTGTCCTCCATGTTCCGCTCACCTGTTTAACACCATCGTCAAAAGCAAGTGACCCATCACCTCTTGTTCTTGCTTCCCATCCAAACACCTTATTATAAAAACCTGCAGACTCGCTTACATTCCTGGAAGGCATCTCTATATAACAGATCTTCCCATTACCTAAAGTTGGTCCATTATCCATTTATTTTATTGTTTGATTCTTTGCATATTAAATACTTAAGATATTATTTCTCTGCATAGATAACCAAAGCGCTTGCATCAATAACCACATTTCCATCAGGATATTTTTGCTTCAGCAGATCGAATACCTCATTCTTTATCTTTTTCCCTGTTCCTTCATCTGCTTTGCCAAGGGCTGTAGCTACAGGCGCCGCTACTTCTGTCATCATATTCCAATAACCGTCTGCGGTTCCGGCATTTAGTTTTGAGGTCACTTCTTCCTCCTTGATATTCTTTAACCCTGCATTTTTAAACAGGTCAGCGATAAGCCCGCTCTTTGCACAGCGAAACATTCCGGGTGCGCCTGGGGGAGGAGGGGCTACCTCCATATTTTTATTGATAGTGCTCATGGTTGCTGTAACCCAGAAATTCTTTTCAGGAACATTCCATACCGTAGTTGCTATCCTGCCTCCGGGCTTTAATACTCTTGCCATTTCTTTAGCGGCAAGCTGCATGTCAGGAAAGAACATAAACCCAAAGCGGCAGCTGATAGCATCAAATGTATTGTCAGCAAAAGGCAGTTCGCACACATCGGCTACTTTTACCTCAAAGTTCTTTAGACCTTCTTTGTCTGCCTTCTCTTTAGCTACCTGGAGCATTTTGTCAGCAATGTCAGCACTCACAACCTTTCCACCTTTAAGCATTTTAGCAATGGTCAATCCCGGCTCGCCTGTGCCCGAAGCAACATCCAGTACTATATCATCTTCTTTGATGTTAAGGAGCGAAACGATCTTGTCTCCCATGGGTTTTATAAAATCCATAGTAAGGCTATCCCATTTTTTCCACCCTGACGAGAATTTGTTCCATGAATCTTTTTGCTGGTCGCGTATCTCTTCTAATTGCGCTTGCATGATGATAAGTTTTAAGTGGTTGATATGTTTGAGTGTAACATTTTCGAAAAGGTAATTAAAGTTATTCTATTTCAACTTCTCTTTAAAAAAATCGATCGTCCTTTTCCACGCAAGGTCTGCAGCTTCTTTATCATAGCGTGGAGTGGTATTATTATTAAATCCATGATTCACTTTTGGATAGATATAGGCTATATACTCTTTATTATTTTCTTTCAATGCCTTTTCATAAGCCGGCCATCCCTCGTTAACCCGTGTGTCCAGCTCTGCATAGTGCAATAGGAGGGGTGCCTTGATCTTGGGTACATCTTCTACTGGCGGCTGTCCTCCGTAGAAAGGAACTGCGGCTGCCAGGTCAGGAAGGCGCACTGCCATCAGGTTGGCTATGCCTCCGCCAAAACAAAACCCAACAACACCCACCTTGCCAATACAGTCTTTATGCTTTTTCAGGTATTCAAATCCTGCAATAAAATCTTCCAGCATTTCATTCTTGTCACGCTTGCTTTGCAGCTTACGTCCTTTATCATCATCACCCGGGTAGCCACCCAGTGGTGTCAATGCATCAGGTGCAAGGGTGATAAAACCTGCAAGTGCAGCCCTCCTGGCAACATCTTCAATATGTGGGTTCAGCCCCCGGTTCTCATGCACCACCACAATGCCTCCAAGCTTTGTTTTAGTATCTACAGGCATGGACAAGAATGCCTTTATTGTTCCGCCACCTCTCGGAGAAGAATAGTTAATATAGCTTGATATCAACCCCGGGTCATCTGCTTTCACCAGGACGCTATCGTTATATTCAGGCATAAGAAAGCTCATGAGTGATGAAACGGTAAGGCCTCCCACTGCAAAAGCACCCAGCCTCTGCATAAAAACCCGTCTTTCGATCCTGTTATGAGCATAGTCATCATACAGGTCGAACACTTCTTGTTTTATATCTTCCTTTTTGATTTCCATTTGTAATGGTTTTCCTAAATTTAGTAATTCCATCTGACTTTGATATTAAGAAGAAATTTATAAGGTACTGGTCTGCAAAACCGAGAGATTATCTTTTATCCACACCTTGGGTAAATATCAAATTCCATCTAGCCCAATCTTTTAAAGATTAAACTTACATTTGGCAATTATTATGGACACTACAACTGAACATGTACATTGCCTTATCATAGGGTCAGGCCCTGCAGGATATACTGCTGCTATTTATGCAGCCCGTGCTAATCTTAAGCCTGTGCTCTACCAGGGTATTCAGCCCGGTGGTCAGCTTACTATAACTACAGAAGTGGAAAACTATCCCGGCTATCCGGAAGGTATCCAGGGACCTGAGATGATGGTTGACTTTGAAAAGCAGGCCGCTCGCATGGGAGCAGATATTCGCTATGGCCTTGCTACCAATGTTGACTTCTCTGCTCAGCCTTATAAGGTGCAGATAGATGAAGAAAAATGGATGACAGCAGATGCTGTTATTATTTGTACCGGTGCCAGCGCCAAATGGCTTGGAATTGAAAGCGAGAAGCGTCTTAACGGTTATGGAGTTAGTGCCTGTGCAGTATGCGATGGTTTCTTCTTCAGAGGCAAAGAGGTCGCAATTGTTGGGGCTGGAGATACAGCAGCAGAGGAAGCCTTATATCTCAGCAAGATTTGCAGCCAGGTTCATATGATCATCAGGAGAGGAGAGATGAGGGCAAGCAAGATCATGCAGCAAAGAGTTATTGATACTGCAAACATTAAGGTCTATTGGAACTCTGAGACTGATGAAATATTAGGAGAGACAAAAACTGAAGCCGTAAGAATTAAAAATAACCAGACAGGCGAGATGACAACAATACCTGTCAGTGCCTTCTTTGTAGCCATTGGCCATGAGCCCAATTCATCTATTTTTAAGGGCTGGCTTGACATGGATGATACGGGTTATCTTATAACAGTTCCGGGTACATCAAAGGCCAATGTTGAAGGAGTCTTTGCAGCCGGTGATGTTCAGGA
>Ga0163162_10001417_pt1 | contig 22285 bp, 17 predicted proteins | sample S55metaG_FD_115310 | JGI IMG/M metagenome (GOLD analysis project Ga0163162, IMG submission 115310) | Switchgrass rhizosphere microbial communities from Kellogg Biological Station, Michigan, USA - S5-5 metaG | ecosystem: Host-associated > Plants > Roots > Rhizosphere > Soil | place: USA...
AATATCCCCCACCTGGGATGTAGGTATTCCCCCGGTCACCGCTCCACCACCGCGAACTCTGGATTTGGCAAACGGACACCCAATACAAAACATGAGACCGGTAGACGGTAAATCCGGCTATGTCCAAATGTGGAGCGCAACGTGGGAACATCAACTGCCGTACCATATCGCCTTGGAGGCCAGTTACGTAGGAAGCAGCAGCGTCCGGACAGGGGCTAATTTGCTGAATGTGAACCAGGTGCCGACCAGGTACTTGTCTCTCGGCTCGCTGCTCAATGAGGACATCAGTTCAGCTGCGGCCGTGGCTGCTGGAATCCCACTGCCTTATCCTGGGTTTACCGGTTCCGTGGCGCAGGCCTTGCGTCCGTATCCGCAATTCCAGGGCATCAGTACCAACACCCAGAACACAGGGCACCAAAGTTACAACTCGTTTCAAGCGCGGGCTCAAAAATATTTCTCCAACGGCGTCAGCTTCATCGCAAGTTTCACGTTGTCAAGAACCTACTCGGATAGCGTTGATCAGTTTTCGACGTTCGGAGCAGGGCCTCCAGATACCTACAATCCGAAAAAAGAGAAGAGCGTACTGGGAGGTACTTTGTTCAACCCAGCCAGCCCACGCACTTTCTCAATTGCGCCAACCTACGAATTGCCCATCGGTCCCGGGAAGCGCTATTTGGCGGGGAATGGCGTCGTAGGCAAGATTGTCGGCGGGTGGGGCATCGCAGGCGTGCTGACATACAACGCTGGAGCACCCCTGCACATTATCGGTGGCACTCCGAACCCAATCTTCAACGGGCAGGAGCGGCCGAACGTCGTCAAAGGCGTCGATCCGTATGGCCACTTCACCAATCCTTATACCTCGCTTTACCTCAACCCGGCTGCGTTTAGTGACCCCGGCGCCTTCGCTCTGGGTGACGCACCCTTCGCCTTTAACGATATTCGAGGGTTTCATGCCTTCAACGAAAACATCTCATTCATCAAAGACACCAAAGTCGGAGAGAAATGGGGCACTGTCCAATTTCGTTGTGATACCTTCAACATCTTTAATCGAACCCAGTTTGCGAACCCGGATTTGAACTGGAATGACGCCGTCACCGGCTCCTTCGGGAAGGTGACGGGTCAGGCAAATTCACCCCGCGTAGTCCAATTTGCCTTGAGGTATGACTTCTAGTTTAAATCGCTAACCAAACCTCGAAACCTCCGCAGGCGACTTCAATGCCTGCGGAGGTTTTGTTCTGTCCACTCGACGGGAGCCAGACCACACGAATGGCGGCAGAGCGCGGCGGATTGATATTATCGAGTTGGGGGAATTCACCAGCATGGCAAAGCCGGAGATGAAAATCGGAGCAGTGCTGGTTGCGGTCCTTCTGATATTCACCGTTCCCGGTGTGTCCCAAGATCAAGGGAATGAGATACAGGACCTTTACGCGCAATCTGCTGCCAACGAAAAAAGCGGGAACATAGAAGAAGCGATTCAGGGCTATCTCAAGATCATCAAACTCGATCCCACGCTTCCTGCTGCCTACAACAACCTGGGACGGCTCTATTTCCGCCATGGAGAGTTTCCGGAAGCCATTCAAAGTCTCAAGCGGGCCAGTGAGTTGGCTCCGAAGGTCGCGGCGCCTCGCGCCCTGATGGGTTTTGTCTACTTCGAGATGGGTGATTTCGAGAATGCTCAAAAAGAATTGAAGCTGGCTTCGCAGTTGAACCCGGCCGATCGAAATTCGAAGCTGTATCTGGCTCGAACCATGATTGAGCTGGGAGATCGAAAAGGCGCGCTCAAGATACTGGAACAGCTTGAGCACGAAGACCCGAACGACATTGAGGTTTTGTATACGCTGGGGACACTGTATTCAAGCCTCTCCGAAACCACCATGGCTCGAATCCAGACGGTAGACCCGAACTCCTACGTCATCGAGGTTCTTTTAGGTCAATATTCCCAGGTGAAGGGAGTGTATAGCGATGCGGCCGAGCATTTCCGGCGGGCCATCGAAAAATCACCCACCCTGCCGGACCTTTACTATCGCTACGCTCACGCTCTGTGGGCCAACGGAGAATCCGAAGCAGCCCTGGCGCAATACCGGCGGGCCCTCGAACTCGATCCCTATGATCACCGTGCCGCGTGGGAAGCAGCCCGCATACTGTTGGCCGACAATCCTGAGGAAGCCTTCAAGTTGGCGAGCCGGTCGTTGACGTTGAAACCGGACGTACCGGAGGCGCTGAGTATTCGTGGCCGCGCCCTGCTGTCACTCCATAAGCCACAAGAGGCGATTGATGATCTGAACAAGTCCGCAACCCTCGATCCCCTGGAATCGACTACTCACTTCCAGTTAGCGCGCGCGTATCGCCAACTCGGCCGAACCCAGGACGCTGAAAGAGAGAACTCAATCTACGAGAAGTTGGAACAAGAGACGCACGCAGGAAAAGAACAGAAGAAGCCGCAAACCCAGTAACTTACGTAGATAAGCCACGTTACTTGATCGCGTGCTGGCTCCTCGCCCCATCCACAATCTCAGCGGCGCTCTGAGGACTGACCACAGTCTGCACCAGATCCGCCAACTGGTCAGCGGTGAACTGATTGCCTTCGATGTTTGCTGCCACTCTTCCGGTACGGTCGATGATAGCGGTGTGAAGAGAATGGTTCATCAAGCCTTCATCTGGAAATACATCCATCCCGAACATGCTAGTTACGCGCTGCACATCAGCCGTCGATCCGGTGAGGAAATGCCAGGTGCTGGGGTCGGCTTTCCAGGTAGCGGCGTAGTGGGCGAGAACCTCGGGCTGGTCCCGGACAGGATCGAACGTGACCGTCAGCAATACCAGATCCTTGCCTAGCTGCTGTTGGAATCGTCTTTTAAGCACACCGAAATTGTTGGAAATGCGGAAACAGTAAGTGGGAAGAGCGCAGCTTGTGTAAATGAAATTTATGGCCACAACCTTGCCTGCAAATTGCGAAAGCGTGACCGGACGACGTGCCTGGTCGGTCAAAGTGAAATCGGGAACAATCTGCCCCACAGCCAACGCTTTCGATGAAGATGGCTTTGAAAGTCGATTCTGCAGTTTCAGGCGGCGCGCGGTGAACGGATCCTGCTCGACGCTCTCATAGTCAACAGTGCGAACGTGTTCAGCGTAGTAAGACTCATGCTCCACGACCAGAACGAATTCCACTCTTTTGCCTGCAGTCAGGCCAGCCATTCCGTCTGACTGCCGGACTGTGAACGGCATCGTCATTGCGCCCATGTAGTTCGGGATGGGGTCGCACGAGACCACCATTGTGTTGTGCGCACTATCAACTTTCATCACCATTCCCGTTGCGAAATGACGTTCTGTCCCCCAACTGGAGCACGTTGCAAAGAGAATCGCGAGAACCCAAAAACGATTCATACGTTTGGTTCCGGTAGCGCTTCGAGTGTGCGGCGCTGTTCTGTTTCTGTCCCGAATCGCGGGATAGACCTGCTAGCGAGTCGCATCACGCTTCGTCCCTCCGAAGCTGTACTTCTGTTTCTGCAACTTGATATAGTTGCCGGCGAACTCCTTAATTTCCAGGAACTGGTTGGTGTCAACGGCGGAAAAATGTTGCCTCGTGTTACTGGTTGGCCACCAGATTTCCAGATCGACGAATCGGGCCGATGGGCCGAGTCCAATGTGCTGCTGCAGGGGCGAGGTGCCAAATGAACCGCCACTGTCCACGGTGCGATAAACAGAACGCGTCGCCGTACCCTTATTTTCAATTGTCACTTTGATCCGGGCGCCAATTGCCGCCCGATTGGTTTTTACGCCGACCAGTTTCAGGTTAATCCAATTGTTGTCGTTGCCGGGATTTTCGAAGAGGCGGAGAGCGTGGCTGTCTCCCGGCATTGCGCCGCCAATGACAGCTACGATGTCCTCATCGCCGTCATTGTCCAGATCGGCAAACGCAATTCCGTGCCCTTTGTGCCACTCTCCAGTACCGGATGTGGTCGTGACATCGGCAAAAGATTTTCCGCCCTGGTTGTGAAGAAGAACATTCGGCACCAGGGAGGCGTAGGACGGGTTTCCTGTCCCAAGGTATATGTCGAGGAATCCGTCATTGTCGATATCCCCGAAATTGGATCCCATCGGCATGAAGACTTTGTCGAGCCCAACGTCGGCAGTCACATCCCGAAAAGATCCATTGCCGAGATTTTTGTAAAGTTTCAGGGTCGGAGCATTGTGGGGAAGACCAAGGTAGGTACGCGCGGATTCATCTACCGAGAGGTAATAGCTGGTAGCGAACAGGTCGGGCCAGCCGTCGTTGTCATAGTCAAAAAACCAAGTGGCAAAACCGCGACCAGGGCCCGGCACACCAGCCTGAATTGCGACCTCGTTGAATGTCTCGTCGTGGTTGTTATGGTAGAGGAAGTTTCGCCCGTTCAGGTTGGAAACGTACAGGTCGGGATATCCATCATTGTCATAGTCCGCCGCTGCCACGCCTTTGCTGAACGCAGTCCTGTCCACGCCGGCCGCTTTGGAAATATCTTTGAAGGTACCATTCCCGCCGTTTAGAAAGAGCTGCGCAGGTCCATCCTCATTGCCCACAAACAGATCAAGAAATCCATCATTATTAATATCCACCCAGACTGCAGCTTGCGTGGCGGTAGCAGGCTTAGCCAACCCGCTGGCTGTGGTTACGTCTGTAAAGGTGCCGTCGCAATTGTTCCGCAGCAGAGACTTTCGCTGTGCAATCTCCCAGGCGCCGCGGAGGAGAAGAATGTCGGTGCACCCATCGTTGTTGTAATCGGTCTGGATGATGTTCAAGCCACCCAACTGATCTGCCAGCCCAGCATGAGATGTCCGGTCTTCGAAGGTGCCATCGCCATTATTGTGAAAGTAGTGCATCGGCCCGCAATTGTCGAAGCTTGACGTCACTACATCGAGTCGTCCGTTGTTTTCGAAATCATCAACGATCAGTCCGCCTGCCATGGAGAACAAATTAAGGCCAGCCTTCGCAGCCACGTCGACAAATCGTCCGACATCCTCTGCCGAGGCAAAGGCCGAGGGCGGAATCAGATACTTCTGAGGAACCTTCTCTGGATAAGCTCCGAGCGTCATGTACGCATAATTGAGCAGCCATCTGACCTCAAGTTCGTCAGGTTTCGCCGCGAGATATTTCGAGAAATAGTCGACGGCAAGCTCGGAATCCGCAGTCTTGGCATAAGCATTGGTGGGACGCATGGGGAGAAGGCACCTCTCCCCCGGAGCACGATAAACATCATTCGCCATTTCAGACTTGTGGAGGTAGGCAATGCCGAGCGCTTCAGTCATCTGCGGCACTGCCTTCGGCACAGCAGACATGGCTATCTGATACGCCATTTTGTACTCTTCCACCGCGGCATCCATATTGCCCTGATAAGAATTGATTTCCGCCAGGGAGAAATGGGCATTCATTACGTCAATGGGTGGTTGTGAGGCGAGAGCGCCGGGTTTTGAGGCGGATAGAAAAGCTTCCGTTACTTTCTTTTGTGCTGTCAAGGATTGCTGGCGTACCTTACAAATCTGTTGTGGGTCCTGGTTCCATCCCTCAAGTTTGTCAAAGTTGGCGAAAGCTTGTTCTGCGTCGTTCCACCCGCCTACCGTCAAAGTGTATTTCACGCTGCCGGTGGAAGCTGTTCCTGAATTGCTGGGAGCGTATGGGGAATCCTTGCTCCCGAGCTCACTTTCTGGAACGACTTTCAAAATGGCATATCCCAGCGGGACGCGCACCACTTTACTTATTTCGCCGGGGGCGAGACCCAGCACCGCTTCTCGGAGCTCGGGCCGGATCGTCGCCAGTGAGACTTTTCCCATTAGACCGCCCTGATCAGCGCTGGGATCGAGGGATTGTTGTGCAGCAATGGAGGCGAAATCGCCACCTTGCTGCAACCTGCGTCGGATGCTTTGGGCATCCTCTGCAGAGCTGACCACGATGATTCGCAAAGCAAGTTGCTCGGAAGGTTTGTTCTGCGAGAAGGAGTTCTGCAGAAGTAGAAGGAGGCAAGAACAGGCGAGCAATAGCACTCGCGCCTGATGCCGAATGGCTAATGGCGCACGGTGCGGCATGTTTTCAATCTGGATTGATAGAGACATTCTGCGGGCGCACACCGTCAACAGATGGCCCCGGCACCCATGGGTGAGTCGACCAGTTAAATGATACTCCGGGGAGTACTCCTGCCGCGAAGAAACTATGCGGTCGATGAATTGAGTTCAATATATTGAACACCGAAAACAGTTGATGACTCCTGTCAGCCGTTGAGCTGCTGCCCAATTCGAGTGCAGGGGCGAGGCGCGGGACGAAGCTCCGCTATATTTGTGCGTCACAAAATATGTCGAGCTTCGCTCAACTGGGCAGATGAGGACATCTGCCCCTACGTGTGGTGTGATAACTGGCCGACGACGTGAGTCCAGCTATTTCTCAACAGCCCCTTTGCCTTCCACCAGTTTCACAATACGATCCACTCCTGCAACCGAAAATATTTCCTTCTTTCCGCTGGGCCAGAGGATTTCAACATTGTCGATCACCGTGCTTGCGCCCAATCCGAAATGCAGACGAGGATCGGAGTTGGATCCGTAACTCCCGCCGCTGAACACATCTCCTCGCTGCCGGGCCTTTCCTGTGGTAACGAAAGCCTTTGCTCCAATTGCGTCTCGCGGAGTTTTTGGGCCGCCCACCAGTTGGAAACCGATCCAGTGATTTTCATTCTTGAGGGTGTTGCGAAGCAACGTTGGAGAAGAATCCAGATTATTGATGACGACATCGATGTGACCGTCGTTGAACAGATCGCCAAACGCCGCGCCCCGTGCCGTAAGTAAGTCTGCCAGGCCGCTTCCGGTCGCCGGCGGGACCTCCTGAAACTTGACACCATTCAGGTTTCTGAACAGTTGCGGACGTTGCGCGTATGTAATGCCCCAGGGTTGCTGGTCGACGGTGGGATATACATGGCCGTTGGCTACGAAGATGTCCGGCAGTCCATCATTGTCAAAATCCAAAAATCCGGTACCCCATGCCAGGAAGGGAATGGTGGGAGTTCCCAATCCAGCCCGGTAGGCCACGTCAGAAAAATTTCCGCTGCCGTCGTTGTGGTAAAGAGCATTGTAATCGTCGGAGAAAGCCGTCAGGTAAAAATCAACTTTTCCGTCCCGATTGTAATCAGCCACGCCGATTCCCATGGATGCCTGGGCGTGACCGTCATCCGCCAAGGCGAACCCCGACGCCAGGCCGATCTCCTCAAACGTTCCGTCGTGGCGGTTGCGATAAAGATAGTTGGGAACCGAATCGTTTGCGACGGCAAGATCAAGCCAGCCGTCGTCATCGAAGTCCACAAAGACAGAGGCTAATCCGTACAGTCCGGCAGGATCGGAAACTCCGGCCTTCAGACTGACGTCAGTGAAAGTGCCGTCACCATTATTGTGAAACAGATGATCGCTCTGGCCCGGCAGCCCTTGAGGACCACAAAACGCTTTCATGCCACGAAACTGGCAGAGTTTCCCTCCGCGCGGAGGATGGTCCACGTCGAAATCCACATATCCGGGGACGAACAGATCCAACAGTCCATCGCGGTCGTAATCTCCCCAAGTAGGGCCGGTCGACCAACCACCCAAAGTCACGCCAGCTTTTTCTGCGACGTCGGTGAATGTTCCATCGTGGTTGTTATGGTAGAGGCGGTTCCTGCCATAATTAGCGACGTAAATGTCCGGCCAGCCATCATTATCGTAGTCGCCGATAGCCACCCCAAAACCCCAGCGTTCGTTTGCCACACCCGCTTTGGCAGTGACGTCGCTGAAGGTCCCATCATGATTGTTGTGAAACAGCATGGCGCGGGGCGCGGGTTCTGTTCCCTTTAATGCGGGAACGGTAGACCCGTTCAGCAGATAAATATCAAGCCACCCATCGTTGTCAAAATCAAGTAGAGCCACGCCGGATCCTGGGGACTCAATGATGGTTGTTTTCTCAGGTGTACCCGAGCGCTGATGGAATATATCGAGGCCGGATTGCTTCGTGATATCGACGAAGACGACTGGAGCGCCGTCGACGAATCCTCCGGCCGTGATGGGTCGCTGTTGAACATCCATCACCGGGGCATGGGCAGGCCCACTAGCTACTCCGGCTGACTCCCCCATCTGGCCTGTGTTCTGCCCCAAGGCCGCCGAGGCCGACGAGATCAGCAAGCAAAGAAGGACAGCCGCAGGGCAAGCGAAGGATCTCGCGGCCGACAACTTCCGGGATGAAGGGCCGAAACTCATACGAATGATTGTTGGACCGCGCAAAGTAGCGCTAAAGCTACTTGCTCGGCTCATCAACCTGCAAAATCTGATCGCCAGCAACATTGCTCAACGTCTGCAAAATTCCGCTGGGCCAGCGAATCTTCACAGCCTGCGCGATCTTCTCAGCCCCCAATCCGAAATGTACTCGCTTGTCGCTGGACGAAAGATAACTGCTCGCAGTCGTTACAATCGCCAACTGCCGGCCTTGCGCGGTCCGCAGCTCAACTTCAGCTCCCATCGCATCGCGATTGCTTTTGTGACCAACCAGCTTCAGTGTGAGCCAGTGATGATCGGTAGACGTGTCATTGTGCAGAATATGAGGGGCGCTGTCGTTGGTGGTGATGACGGCATCCATCCGTCCATCATTATCAATGTCCCCAATTGCCATGCCACGCGCGACCCATGGTTGTTGGAAGACGCTCCCTGCGCTGGCGGAGACATCGACAAACCGGCGGCCCGTATTTCGCGCCAGCAACATCGGTTCGCGATAGCGCAGTTGTGGCGCCTGCAATTCGATGGTGTCGAGATCATGTCCTTGAGCAATGATCAGGTCCTTCCATCCGTCATTGTCATAGTCTATGAACCGGATGCCCCAGCCGGAATGCATCTGCGTCATTCTTCCTACGCCGGAAGAATCGGTAACGTAGGTAAAGCCGCCGTTGCCGGTATTGCGATAGAGCGCATATTTCTGGTTCGCCAGATCTGTCACAACGATGTCCGGCAGCCCATCGTTGTCGTAATCCGCGAAGTCGACTCCCATGCCGGCGTAGGTGTGTCCATCGCCGTCGACTGCCACTTCGGAAGCGAGTCCAACCTCTTCAAAGGTTCCATCTTTCTTGTTGTGAAACAAGAACTCGGACATGGAGTCATTGGCGACGAAGAGATCGATGTGTCCGTCGCGATCATAGTCCGCGATTCCAATTCCCAGGCCCTTGCCGGGTTTCGACAGTCCGACTGATTCCGATACTTCGGAGAACTTGCCGTTGCCATCGTTGTGGTAAACCAATGGCGAGATGGGTTGGAACAGATCCGGATGGCAGTAAGCACGGTATTCAGCTTTGTGTTCGCCGCAGAAGATGTCCTTGAAATCCCACTTCAGATAACGAAGGACGACCAGGTCCAGCAGACCATCATTGTCCAGGTCCACCCAGGCTGCACTTGTGGACCAGCCACTACCTGCCACGCCAGCTTTTTCGGTTACATCCGAAAACGTACCGTTGCCGTTGTTGTGGTAAAGGCGGTTGCCGCCGTATGCCGTTACGTAAAGATCTTCATTCCCGTCGTTGTCATAGTCGCCGACTGCAACCCCCATGCCATATCCCACTCCCTGCAGGCCGGCCTTCTCCGTGACGTCTTCAAACGTGCCATCGCTCTTCTGATGGTAAAGACGATTCCAATATTCCGGTCCCGTCTTCTGTGGGATCGCATCAGTAGACATCGGGTCTTTCAGCGGTGCAGCATTGATCAGGAGGAGGTCCAGCCGTCCGTCGTTGTCGTAATCAAACAGGGCGACGCCCGAGCCCATGGTTTCCAATAGATATTTTTTGGATGTGTGCGAGGACAAATATTGGAAATTAACGCCAAGCGCCGAGGTCACGTCGCTGAATTTTCCAGGAGGTGCCGAAATTTCCGCAGGTGGTTTTGAATCTTGAGAAAGACCGAGTGGACTCAGGAAAGTCAGGGTCACCATCCCGAAAAAAACTGCAATTGGGACTGTCCGGCTTCGGTCCACAAACCATTTCCGGCGATGCTGATTGAAAAACGACACTAAGCTTTCGCCTCACAACCAGCGACGGAGCTGACGTCTGTCATTGTGAAGGGTCGTGCGATCCCGATCAACGCTGTTCAATAAGTTGAACAATGAGTCGGGTCAGCGTCGTGGCTCGCAGATGAACGTGTATATCTGTGTGAATTATACAGTTCGAGGGCGCTCTGGCTGTGCTCTGAGGCTCAACGAGCGGCGCAGAGCTCCTGACCCGACTGAATCGCCTGAAGCTTTCGACGGGCGATGGGCTGATCAGGGCTGTAAATCAGTACCCGCTGCAACACCTCCATCGCAGCATCTTTGTCACCCAACATGCATTTCACCAGCGAAAGATTAATGCCAGCCTCATCCACGTCTTCGTTTAGATGGAACGTCTTGTTCCACAGGGTCTCGGCGTTCTTTAGCTGTCCGGATCGCGCCAGCAGGATCGCCAGATTGTTTGTCGCGTTCAGATCGACGGGGTTTACTTTCAGTACCTCCCGGTAGAGATCCATCGCCTGAGCACTGTTCCCGCGAAGCTGGGCCAGATACCCCAGAGCGTTCAACACAGGCACATCATCCGGAAAGGAATTTCTTGACGAAGAAAGCAAAGTCCAGGCCCGGTCCTTTTCTGCAGTATTGCCGCCCAGTACCAAGTCGTAGTACGCCAGCGCGAGGTCGCGCGGGCTGGCCTTTTCATTAAAAAGCGGGACCAATTCCCGTGCCGACGAAGGACGAGAAGGGTCAAAGGAATCTGGATTCTGCCGAATGCGATGATCGGTCCACGCGATATGCGGGACCTTTTCCACTTTGCCTTTTGGCATGTGGCAACTGGTGCAGTCCGGATTCATGTTGAAGTGAGTCGTCGCATACTTCGGTGCCGTGTGGCAACTGAGACACTTCTTGCGATAAAAGGCCGCCTGCTCTTCGGGGGGAGGAGAATAGTGCGGATCGTGGCAGTTCATGCATGACATCCGGTCGCCGCTTACTCTCTTGCATTTGCTCAGACCGAACTCCTCAACTTCACTGACGCCTCGACTCATCATGCTGTCGTCGGCATATACAAAATAAGAAAGGTAATCGGCGATGCGTTCACCCGGCTTGTAGTCGTCGACGTTCCGGCCCGCGTGTTCGATTCGCGTATCACCCTCCAGATGGCAGCTGATACAAACCGAATCCCGTCTTTCCGGGTCAAGCTTGACCGGATTGACCAATGGCGCTTTGCCGGAAGTTGAGACGTGCAGCGCAGTGTCGCCATGACAGCTCTCGCAAGTCACGCCGCCATGAAGAAACGGCAGATCCTTAAAGTGGTTTCGCGTCCCCGGATCTTCCTTCTGTACGTCACTCATATGGCAGCGCATGCACCCTCGAGTCATAGGCAATGCGGAGGGCATGGTTGTAATCGTCCCCAGTCCGGGCTTCATGTCGAATGCCTTCGCGTCAGCGTAGTACGCGACGGGCGACTCGAGAAAATACCCGTTTACGGAATAAAGGTAGGTAATTCCGAGGTGCCCGGAGCCGAGAAAGTAGTCGAGCTTCTGGCTGCCCTGCAAGCCAGGGTCCGCGGGGCGCGAATAGTTCAGCCAAAGCGAACCGTCTTTGTTGGACACGCGGTAGTCGATGCGGGATTGCGCGTGGTGGAATGTTCCCGTAAAAACCCGATCGGAAGCTAACCCACTGGCATTTGCCATTGGAGTATCGAGATACTTGCGATAGACTTCATTGTGGCACGTAGCGCACACCGCATCAGCGTCGCGAACCGGCGTGGCCATAGGGGCGGTTGAAGGGTTCTGCGCCAGCGCTTGGGTGATAAAGTTAGCGGAAACCAACACGAGGATCAGATTTCGCAGCGGCAGTGCGAAAGAACTCATCGTGGGCCTATCAGTGGGTAATCCGTGCCTGATCGTAAACCAAAATCAACTTTTTAGTCGAGCCAGTCCTTCCTTGTAACCTGCCAGAAGGATTGAATAGTCGCTGCTGTAGATGATGAAGCGGGCTCCGAGGTCACGAGCTCGCGTCAGTAGAGAAAAATCCTTCGACTGCAACCCGACCGCGATGCCAGCTTTGGTGCCTGCGTTAATCACCTTCTCTAGAGCCTGCAGGAAAACTGGGTTATCGAACTGCTCGACGATTCCCAGGGCCAGCGACAGGTCATACGGTCCGATGAACAGAACATCAACTTCAGGAACCGCCGCGATCTCGTCCACCGCGCGCACACCTTCCTGGCTCTCGATCATCATGACGGCCAGGGTCTCCCGGTTGGCGGAGTTGACTTCTTCCTGAGCGGAATTGCCTTTGAGATCGGTCACAATCGTTCCCAGGCCGAATCCCCGATGTCCCAGCGGCGGGAATTTCAACGCATCCATCGCCGAACGTGCCTCGGCCGCGGAATGGACCTGCGGAATAATGATTCCCATGGCCCCTACATCCAGCGCGCGCGATATCAGGGAAGATTCATTTTTCGTAACCCGAACTAACGGAATGACGCCGGCTCCGCGAGCGGTCCGGCACAACCCCTGAACCTGCGGATAGGTGGTTGTGGAATGTTCGGTGTCGATAAAAAAGAACTCCACTCCAGCTGCCGCCAGCACAATCGAAATCTCCGGTTCGAGGCATCCTCCCAGAGATGTGCCGTAGACTGTACCCCCAGCCTTGAGCCGCTCCTTAACTGTGTTCTTCTGCAAAATGTATCTCCTTGCCCACTAACAGACGATAATCATCGTGCTATTGATCCGGGCACGAATAGGTCAGCGGAGAGGTTGTTGGCCAGCAGAGTTTCTTCTCCGCCAAGTCGACAGTTGCTTCCGTGTTTTCCCAACTCAGGCTGAGAGTACAGGCATTGTCCTTCTTATGGTAGGCGATCGTAAAATTCTCCACCGGAGATTGTGTCCGAGAGAGCTTCATGCCTACTCGAAGCAGGTCTTCGCCCTCCGGATATGGAATACCAGCCTCGCCTGTCTTCTTGCTGATGATAAGTGTCCACTTGTCGGCGGTCGGCAGAGTGAACAGGGTATATCTGCCCGCCGGTATCTCCATTCCCCCTAGGCTCAGGTCGCTATCGGTCACAAATGTTGTGGCCTCATTGGCGCCCGTGCGCCACACCTGGCCATAGGGGACGACTCCACCAAAAATCTTGCGGCCCTTCATGCGAGGACTGGAATAGTCCGTCCGTATGACCTTGCCGTCGTCAAATTTGCAGCTTGCCGACGCCGGAGGACTGGGGCGTTGAACCTCATTATTATGATTCTGCTGGCTATAGGAAAGCGTGACCGTGCGAATGACCAGCACCAGCAATGCGATTGACGTTCGCAACATGTTGTTCCAGATGTCTTATTTTGTAGCGCTAAATTGTAGCTTTAAATAGCGTCTGGAAAGGCATCTGCGGATTGTGAGTGACAGGATATTGTTCAACCTAATGAACATCCTGCAATCGCAACAGACCATAATCCTGCAATCCTGGGGAAGACGCGAAGAAGGGCAACACCTTCCACGGACCTTCTCCGGATTGGGTCGGGCCGAAACTGCGCAGTTGCGGTCTCTAGAGTGCTACTATGCATTGACCTCGGACGCTTTTCTGTTAGATATTGTGATGGATGGATGTTGAACGCATCATTAACGATATCGAGCAGCTGCAGGAAATGTTCGAAGCGCCGGATATCAGGCCACTCAGCGCAAGCGACCTGGCGGCTGCGAATCGACGGCATGACGAGAGGCTAGCAAACAGTCCGTGGTTTCGACTGTGGCAAGCATACGGCGTCTGTTGCCGCTCCTAGTCTCCGATACTCCGATCAGGGGACGGAGAGCGTCAGTGCTGAGCAGGTCTTCTTTGCCCGCCTCTTCTTTGTCCGCCCCTTCGATCTATTTTTGTCCCATCCCCCCATGCACGCCTTGCGCCTTGTCGCAGGTGAGACCCTTCGCACGGATGTCTTGACGCTGCTCGGGGCGGTCTGACAAAAATCGCCGGCTGGATCTTCGACTCTGCTCTAGAGATCTAGCGTGATCCAGGTTGGGGCGTGGTCGCTTGCGTTTTCTTGCCCTCGCGCCCATCGGTCAACACCGCCGTCCACTAGCTGGTCCGATAAATCCGGCGAGAGCAGAAAGTGATCGAGTCGCATGCCTTTGTCTTTCTGCCACCGTTCAAATTTGTAATCCCAGAATGTCCAAAGCGGACCGTCCGGATGTAGCTTCCGCATGGCGTCAGTCCAGCCTTGAGCCAGCAAACGCGCAAAAGCCTGCCGGCTCTCGGGTTGGATTAACGCGTTGTTGTCCAATGATCGAGTCGGATAGATGTCCTGTGGTGTTGGCACGACATTGTAGTCACCGGCCAGCACCACGGGTGCGCCGCTCGCCATGAGTTCGGCGGCGTGGGCAATGAGGCGCTCAAACCAGGCCAACTTGTAATTAAATTTCGGTCCAGGCTGCGGGTTCCCATTTGGGAGGTAAATGGAAGTGATCAGAACTCCCTGAACCGCTGCTTCGATGTAGCGAGCTTGCTGATCTTCATGATTACGATCTTTAGAATTTCCCGGCAAGTTCGTGCACGTCAGCACGGGAAGGTGATTTCGCGCGAGAATGGCCACGCCGTTCCAGGAGCGCTCTCCTTGCCAGACTGCTTCGTACCCGAGAGATCGAAGGGCATTCACGGGAAAGGCTTCCTGCTTTGCCTTGAGCTCTTGAAGGCTAACCACGTCCGGTTGAGCTTTTGCTAACCAAGCCAGCAGATTGTCGAGACGCTTATTGATGTTGTTAATATTGAAGGTGGCGACTTTCACCAAGTCCCTTTCTTTCCCGGTGCTTCTGGGTGCTTCCAAAAGTAACAATCGAGTTCGTTGTTCGGGCTCGAACTATTTTACCGGTGGGAAGAAACGGGCGGAAAGTAGGGTGGAAAGTACGGAACAGGCGGGACGTTCACCGGTTTTTGCGAATTAGAATGGGGGGAACATCCCGTCTGTCCCCGTATTCTCCCTGTCCCCATCCCTTTCCAAAAATCAGGAAAGGGGATGGTGCAGCCTCTTTTGGAGTTAGGGTTGGAAAATCAAGACTCAAGACTAATGAGGCGCGCCGGCTTTCACTATTCCCACTCAAGCCAAAATGGGTGTTCACAAAACGGGGCTTGAATGGCCACCCGCCCACGTGCGTGCTAACATCCACTGATGCGGCTGGCGGTCTGACCAAAGCCGCGCGGAAGTCAATATGAATCTAATCACTCGACGTAGTTTCCTCAAAACAGGTCTGGCCGCCGGAGCAATAGCTACCACCGCAGGCGTCGTGCCGCTAACCGCCGCTGCTAAGCGTACTGCGACCGATGCCGTCGTACTTGGTCGCTCAAAAGTCCAGGTGACGCGGCTGGCGTTCGGAACTGGGACGAACAGCGGTGCAGTACAGGCCGCTCTGGGACAACAGGAGTTCACTCGGCTGATCCGCTATGCCTATGATCGGGGCATCCGATTTTTCGAGACGGCTGAGGCTTACCAAACACCGGGAATGCTGGGCGAGGCGCTCAAAGGCTTGCCCCGCGACAGCTATCAGCTGATGAGTAAAGTGACCACCTTCCACAAGGATATTGAACCGCAAGCCAAGTTCGACGAACTGCGCCGCATCTCGCAGACGGAATATTTCGACATCATGCTGCTGCATTGGCAGCACTCGGCCGACTGGCCAGAGACTACGAAACTCTGGCAGGACGGCATCCTTGAGGCGCAGCAGAAAAAAACGATCCGCACGCATGGTGCCTCTGTGCACGGACTGCCGGCGCTACGGCAGATGCCAGGCACAAATTGGCTTGACGTAGGGCTGATCCGCATCAACCATAACGGCTCACGCATGGACGGACCGACGCATGAGGACACCAACCATCCAGACAACGTAAGCGAAGTGGTTGATCACATCCACACATTGAAGACGGAAGGGCTGGGGGTGATTGGCATGAAGCTCTGCGGCGGCGGTCAGTTCGAGAATAGTCATGACGACCGTGTGAAAGCAATGAGGTTCGCTTTCCAGAACGCGAAGGTAGATAGCGCCACGATCGGCTTCAAGAATACCCGGGAGATCGACGAAGCCATCGCCAATTTGAATTTGGCGCTTGCCTGAGCTGTTGTGCAACCTGTGTAGAGGCGGACGGGTGGCCCAAGTTTTGGAAGGTAATTCTTCGTTTTTGAGAGTTACTGTTTGTGGGCCACCAGGGCTCCGCACAAGTCGACAGTCGCTTTGAAAAAAGCGAACGAAGGCAGAGCCACACCATTGGATATGCCAGAAAGAACGGTGCGCCGACAAGAGCGAGCCAGCCGTTACCCTGATTGCCGGCTACTCGCAGCGTGATGGCATTCAAGGCGATGTGTCAGATGCGAAAGGGAGAAACGCGACCGCAGCGCCTAAGGCCCACACAAGCAGGGCAATCACGTCGAACCATGCGGGAAACCGTCCTTCTTCCGGCGGGGTCATTGGACCTACCAGTCGGGTGCCCACACAACGTGGTGTTTGTTGTGTGGGGAAATAGCCAGGCGATTTATTCCAAATCCCACTCAAGCCAACACCGGGCTTGAATGGGCCACCCGCCTAGGCCCAGCCGCCAAAGTCAGAATGCCCGCTTCAAGAATCTTCGGCTATTCCGAGATGACCCTGATCTTTAAATACCACGTTTGCGGTATTCACCAGGGCTGGCCCCGACAACTCGCTTGAATGCCTTACTGAGCGCAGCGTCGGACTCGTAACCGACCGTCCGAGCGACGTCTATGAGCTTTTTGTCACGCTGTTGTAGTAATTGCATTGCCTTCTGCATCCGCCACTCGGTTACATATTCCAGTGGTGTTTGTCCGAGTTGCTCTTTAAAACGTGCTGCGAATGAGGAGCGAGACATGCCCGCTGCTCCGGCCAGGGATTCGACCGTCCAGGGTGTGTTCACTCTGTCGTGAATGGCACTCAGGGCAGTGCCAATTTGAGGATCGAAAATCGCACGAAGCCATCCTTTGTTGCGTTCCGGTCCCGACGCAATATGCGCCCGGAGTATTTGGATAAAGAAGACCTCGGCTAGCCGATTCGCGACTACTTCAGATCCCGGCATCTGTTCTGCCATTTCTGACGCAAGCGCTCGCATTGTGTCGTGAAGAGCAAGCGTGCGTGCCTGATCGGCCTTGATCAGAATGAAGCTCGGCAATAACTGAGTGATGGGCCTCAGGCTGGCGCGATCGAAACTAAAGGACCCACAAACGATTGTCGTTGGTGCACCACCACTTCCGAAATGAACGACATTCTTGTCGGCCCTTGCCCCGATCTCGCGGAAAGTCCACCTCGGACGTGTTCGCGGGCTGTCGCGCAAAACAATCGAAGTCCCCGGGCCAGCAAAAAGCAATCACCACCGGTTAGGGGAATCGGCTCCGGAATCCTTTCCACGCTCAGCCAGCAGTTGCCGCGCGAAAGCATGGCGAAATGCGCCAAATCTGTGGGTAAATTGTTTTTGCCGGACGGCGTGACCTTTTCCTCGGTCCGTTTCTCCTGTATCAAGCCCCACGGGGCTGTGGCTTCGAGCCTGTGCTGACCGAAAGCGGTTACGTGCATCGTTCTAAAGATGTCTGTTATCGGGTCCAATTAGGCCTCCCTCTTTTGGACGAATAGACAAAATATTAGGACTCCTAAGCAGTTCTCGTCCACCACCAAAGAACTCTACTCTACTGTACCGAATGTCACGCATCTATCGGAAGGAGCAATTATGGGAAAGCTTGAAGGAAAAGTTGCAGTTATCACGGGTGGATCGAGCGGCATGGCGCTGGCGAGCGCCAAGCGCTTCGTTGAAGAAGGCGCCTACGTTTTCATCACGGGCCGGAGGCAGAAGACGCTTGATGACGCCGTCAAGTTGATTGGTCGAAACGTGACCGGCGTGCGCGGTGACGCGGCAAATCTCGAAGACCTCGACCGTCTGTTCGAGACGGTGAAGCGAGAAAAGGGCAAGATCGACGTCCTGTTCGCGAGCGCTGGCACGGGCGAGGCCGCACCACTGGGCGAGATTACCGAGCAGCACTTCGACGCGGCCTTCGGCCTGAATGCGCGCGGAGCGCTGTTTACAGTCCAGAAGGCCTTGCCGCTGTTCAACGATGGTGGATCGATCATCATGACCGGATCAGTTGCTTCGGTGAAGGGGTTTCCGGGCTTCGGAGTGTATGCGGCAAGCAAGGCAGTATTGCGCTCATTCGCACGCACGTGGCTTAACGAACTGAAGAGCAGGAATATCCGGGTGAACGTGCTGGGCCCGGGGCCGATTGCCACACCGATGCAGGAAGAAGTTCTCACCAAGGAGGCGAGAGAGATGTTCGAATCTCTGATCCCGCGGGGAAAGATGGGTCAACCTGAGGAAATTGCGACGGTCGCGCTGTTTCTTGCTTCAGACGATTCGAGCTTCGTGAACGGGGTGGAGTTGAATGTCGATGGCGGCATGACGGCCATTTGAAAACGCGGGGAAATCGATATCAACACAGATCGGAGAAGCATTCATGAACTATGCGATTGTAGGATTCGGCAAGATAGGCCAAGCCCTCGCCCACGCCTTCGCCCGTAAAAAGATCGACGTGAACGTCGCGAGCCGCCGGCCGCCGGAAGCGCTGGCGCCGCAGGCTCGTGCGATTGGACCTACGGTCGTCGCCAAGTCGCTGGCCGATGCACTCAAGGCCGACACCATCATCTTGGCGGTTCCGTTCGGAGAACATCGCGAGGTTGCGAAGGCCCTACCGAGTTGGAAAGGCAAGACGGTCATCGACGCGATGAACGCGTTTGGAGTTCTCCCTGAGGAACTGGACGGTCTCCCGTCTTCCGCGTTCGTTGCGAAGTCTTTCCCCGGCGCCAAGCTCGCGAAAGGTTTTAATCACCTGGTTGCGGCCACCCTGGCTACCGATCCGCTCGTCGAGGGCGGCTATCGAGTTGTCTTTCTGTCGAGCGACGACGAGGACGCGATCGCTACCGTGGCGGATTTGGCCAAACAACTCGGGTTCGCGCCCGTTAAGCTGGGAAAACTCAACGAGGGTGGCGCGTTGGTGCATGCACGTGGCCGCACCTGGGGTCAGCTCATCTTCCAGGATTTATTTAAGAAGGAGCAGTAATCGTCGTCCACTGTGTGAATTGTCCTGAGTAAGACGTTCGAGGACCACTGGGTCTTTGCCATTACCGTTCGAGATGGCAAACTGACGAACATCAGGGAGTATATCGACACGCAAGCGCTGGCGCGGGCCTCAGAGACGAAGCCCTAGGAATATATCCCAGGCGCCTCGTGTCCAAGCTTCTGGACATACTCGACGTACGACCCAGGATAAACAGTGGGATTGCGGTCCGTGCCGCTTTCGCCGCCCAGTTCCAGCACGCGTGAGCCGAGACCGCGGAGAAACATGCGGTCGTGGGATACGAAGATCATGGTGCCTTCGAAGTCTTTCAGTGCGTCCACCAGCATTTCCTTAGTCGCAAGATCCAGGTGATTGGTCGGTTCGTCGAGCACCAGGAAGTTTGGCGGGTTGTAGAGCATGCGTGCTATGGCCAGCCGGGATTTTTCTCCGCCGGAGAGTGAGCGGATCTTCTTGTCCGTGTCGTCGCCGGAGAACTGGAATGCTCCAGCCAAATTTCGTAGCGAGCCAAGACCGTCCTGGGGGAAGTCCTGTTGCAACTGTTCGATGACGGTGAGATCGGAATTGAGCGTTTCTAAAGACTGTTGCGCGAAGTAGCCCATATGGAGGCTGGCGCCGAGCCGTACGCTTCCCGTGTCTGGAGCACTGGCTCCGGCAATCATCTTGAGCAGCGTGGTCTTGCCCGCGCCGTTTCTTCCCATGACGGCCCAGCGTTCTCCACGGCGGATGTTGAGGTTGAACCCTTCGTAAATCACGCGCGGGCCGTAACTCTTGTGCAGATTCTCAAGGACGGCCACCTGTTCGCCGGATCGCGGGGGAACGCGAAAGTCGAATTTCACGACCTGCCGTTTTTTGGGTAGTTCGATCTTCTCGATCTTGTCCAAGGCCTTGATGCGGCTCTGCACCTGGGCCGCTTTGGCGGCGTGCGTCCTGAAACGATCGATGAATCGCTGTTCTTTGGCGAGCATGGACTGCTGCCGGGAAAATGCTGCCTGCTGATTGCTCTCTCGCACCGCCCTTTCGCGCTCGTAGAAGTCGTAGTCACCCGAATATGTGATGATTTCGCCGCCATCAATCTCTGCAATCCTTGAGACCAGCCGATTCATGAACTCGCGGTCGTGTGAAGTCATGAGCAACGCGCCGGGAAATGACTTGAGGAAATGTTCGAGCCAGATAATGGATTCGATGTCGAGATGGTTCGTCGGTTCGTCCATCAGCAATATATCCGGCATTCCGAGCAGGACCCGTGCCAGCGCAACACGCATTTTCCATCCGCCGGAGAGAGCGCCCACGTCGCCGTCAATCTGATCGTCTTTGAATCCCAGACCGTGAAGCACTTCACGGGCTTGCGATTCGAGCGCGTAGCCGCCTAAATGCTCGTACTCCTCCTGCACGTGACCAAAGCGATCAAGGATGCGGTCCATGTCATTCGCCTTGTCAGGGTCGGACATTTCCCGCTGCAAGGCTTCGAGTTCGTGGTGCAGATCGCCGACGCGTCCGCTGCCTGCGATCGCTTCATCCAGGACCGAACGGCCCTGCATTTCCTCGACGTCCTGCCGAAAGTAGCCGATGGTCAACTTCCTGGGGACAGAGACCGCGCCCTCGTCGGGAGTTTCCTCGCCGACCACCATACGGAAGAGCGTTGTCTTGCCCGCTCCGTTGGGGCCGACCAGTCCGACCTTTTCGCCGGGATTCAATTGAAATGAAGCATCCACGAAGAGCAACTGCTTGCCATACTGCTTATTGATATTTGAGAAAGAGATCATTTTGGAAGAGCAACTTTGGGCACGGTCACTCTTCTAGTGTAGCGCGGGCCCGAAATGGGGGAGCACAACGTCTCGTTGACAGCACAAACTAGCGCTCCTACACTGGCAGGGATGGAAGTCCACTTCACTCCCGAGGAAGAAGCGCAGCTATCCCGGATTGCCAGTCATGCCGGTACGGATACCGAGCGATTGGTAAAGGATGCCGCCTTGCGTCTGCTTGAGCAGGACTCCCGGTTTCGCGCCGCCGTGCGCGAGGGCATCGCGCAGGCCGACCGGGGGGAGTTTATCGAAGAGGAAGAGATGGAAGCGCGCATCGAGCGGATGCTTAACTCCTGATGCGCATTCGCTGGACGCCCACAGCCGCGACGGACCTGCAAAACATCTACGACTACCTCAAAGAACACGAATCTCATTTAGCACAACCCACGGTCATTGAAATTCGTAAATCTGCCCGCTCATTGAAGAAGTTTCCGCTGCGTGGACGCAATGGACGCGAGGAAGGTACCCGCGAATTATTGCAGCGGCGCTTGCCGCATATCATCGCGTACCGCGTAAAAGACGATGCTGTTGAAATTCTGCACATCTGGCACCCGGCGCAGGACAGGTAGCCCGGAAATTTCCTGCGTCATCCTGACTTCTACCGCGTGAGCGAGCGCTCGCCCAGTTCGGATCGCGCGTTCGCACCATGCAGTACTTCCAGGTGTCACTGAAATCAAGCTTTAGACGGGGGAAACACGCCGAGCTGCATCATCAGTCCGAGCGTATCCATGATGATCCGCGTGTCTTTGATTCTGCCGCTGTCAAGGCGGTCGATGACCACGCCCCAAACCTTCACGGACCGTCCCGTAGCGGCCACGCCAAGAAACTCCCCTTGGTGCGTACCGGTCCACTCGAAGCGGGTCACCACCTTGTCGCCCTCGGCAATCTGCTCATCGACGGAGAAGTACAAGTCGGGAAATCCAGCCCTCATACCGCGCACAACATCTTTCAACCCTTCCAAGCCTGGGCCTTGGCCGGGAAACGGAACCTGCTCGACCATATCCTCCCAGACGAACTGCACCGCTGAGTCGATCCGACCCTGATTAATGGTTTCTTCGATGAAGCGTCGGACGACAACGCTGTTATTTTGCATCAACCGGAGTCTCCTTTTTCAGCACGGATCCGCTCGAATTTGTATCTTTCTTGAGCGGTCCCGCCAGACCATACCCGCCTCAATGGACGACAAAGGAGAGCGATTCTGGACTCGGACGGGTGGCCGGTCTTCAAACCGCAGAAGCCACCACAGCTGCGGGTTGTTTTTGGTTTCCTCACTACTGCACGAAGTCTACGTAACCGTGCCGCTGAAGGAATTTGAAATAACCGACCCAGTCAAAATTATTTTGGGGGCCCAGTTCCATTTCCGTGTTTTGGATGAC